>JAEEGL010053692.1_pt1 | contig 33370 bp, 31 predicted proteins | sample 9134231 | NCBI WGS metagenome assembly JAEEGL01 (sample SAMN16246548, study PRJNA631951) | gut metagenome | biome: gut microbiome; feature: rumen; material: fiber-attached | host: Bos | place: Iran: Karaj | collected 2018-10 | reverse complement strand
CATATTTCCTGCACCACGGATGTCCAAATCCTGCATCGCAATGTTGAATCCGCTTCCCAACCCCGAAAAGTCCTCAATTGCTTGCAGTCGGCGGCGTGAGTCGTCGGGCAACGAGTGGAGCGGTGGAGCCATCAGGTAGCAATATGCTTTTTTGTTGGAGCGGCCGATTCGTCCACGGAGCTGGTGCAGGTCACTTAGCCCGAAATGATGCGCGTCGTACACAATCATAGTGTTCGCATTTGGAATATCCAGTCCCGATTCGATGATGGTGGTCGCTATCAGCACATCGTATTCGTGATTGATGAAATCAAGCATAACTTGCTCTAACTGTGCACCTTCCATTTGTCCGTGCCCAACAACCGTACGAACTTTCGGACACAATTTTCTAATGTGAGCTTCTATATCGTAAATACTTGAAACCCTATTGTTTATAACAAAAACTTGTCCTCCTCGTTCAACTTCAAATTGTATTGCCGAACGGATTATATCATCGTTGTACGTATGAATTTCGGTGATAATCGGATGGCGGTTTGGCGGTGGCGTGTTAATGATAGCCAAGTCGCGTGCGCCTAAAAGCGAAAATTGGAGCGTACGGGGAATTGGAGTCGCCGTAAGTGTAAGAGTATCAATGTTTACCTTGAGTTGTTTCAGTTTCTCTTTTATGCTTACGCCGAATTTTTGTTCCTCGTCAATTATCAGAAGACCTATATCTTTGAATTTCACATCTTTACCAACCAACCGATGTGTTCCAATAATAATGTCGGTTTTCCCACTGGCAAGATTTGCCAGAGTTTCCTTTTGTTGTTTTGTTGAGCGTAGGCGACAAATGTAGTCAACCGAGCAAGGGAAATTTTTCAATCGGCTTGAAAATGTTTTGTAGTGCTGGAGTGCCAAGATTGTGGTTGGAACCAGCACTGCGACTTGTTTCCCGTCGGTAACGGCTTTGAATGCCGCACGGATGGCAACTTCTGTTTTACCAAAGCCCACGTCGCCGCACACCAGCATATCCATAGGGTAGGGCGCTTCCATTGCCGCTTTGACCTTTTCAGTTGCTGCTGCTTGGTCGGGCGTGTCTTCGTAGAAAAACGAAGCTTCAAGTTCGTTTTGCAAATACGAATCGGGCGAGAATTGAAATCCGCTTTGGGCTTTCCGTTCGGCGTAGAGCGCAATCAGTTCTTTTGCAATGTCCTTGACCTTTTTCTTTGTTTTTTGTTTCGTGTTTTGCCAAACCGACGACCCAAGTTTGTGCAGTGTGGGCGTAGTCCCCTCTTTCCCTTTGTATTTTGAGATTTTATGCAGACCGTTTATGTTAACATAAACCAAATCGTTGTCGCGATAGACCAACTTCACTGCTTCCTGCACCGTTCCATTGTTCACAATTCGCTCAAGACCAGCGAATTTCCCGATACCAAAATCTATATGAACAACAAAATCTCCTGGATTCAATTCTTTCAAATCTTGAATTGTAAGGCTTTCCGATGAGATTATTTTTTTCTGTCGTTTATGTGCGTGGTAACGCTCAAAAATTTCGTGGTCGGTGTAGCAGCAAAGTTGTAAATCGTTGTCGATGAATCCATTGGAAATAGACGTGATGATAGGCGTAAGCCGCACATTCGGGTTTACTTCGGCAAAAATTTCCAGAATTCTGTCATATTGTGTTTGCGCTTGACTGATGAAGAAATTTGTATATCCGTTCTCTTGATTTTGTTCTAATTGTTCCCCGAATAACTTGAATTTCTTATTGATTTTTGGATGTGGTGCGGTATTAAATTCAAACAAATTAAACTGCTCGAACGATGAGCTTGAATAAATTTCGCAACAGCGGTTTGCGATGCAGAATGAATTGAAGACATCGCTTTTTAAAATGCTTTGTGAAATCTCCTGCAACTTTGCTTCATTCCCTTTGTATGTCCGTTGCGCCTGCAATTCCACACTATCGATTTTACCAATGGTTTCTGTTACGTTTTTGCAAAAAATGATTGGTGCATCGAGGTAATCAAAAATTGGTATGTAGGATTTTTTCTGATTTGCGTTTTGTATGTCGGGAATAATGTTGAGTTCCGACACTTTTTCCACCGAAAGTTGGTCATCAACATTGAATGTGCGGATGCTGTCGATTTCGTCGCCAAAAAAATCGAGGCGGTAGGGTAGGTCGTTCGAAAAGCTGAAGATATCGATAATGCTACCACGAACCGAGAATTGCCCTGGCACTGTCACGAAGTCAACTCGTTCAAAGCCAAATTCATAGAGTAGATCGTTGATAAATTGTGCGTCAACTTTGTCGCCAACGTGGAGCACGTGGACTTTTGTTTGGAATTCCTTTTTTGAAATCACCTGTTCAAGCATTGCTTCGGGATAAGTGACCAAAATGTGCGGAAATTCTTTCTTGGTGAGCTGTTCCAGCGCCTCGGTGCGGAGCAGCATATTTGATTTGTCGGGTTGGTCGTATTGGATTGAACGTTTGTAGGCCGAAGGGAACAGTAGCGAATATTTTGCGCCCAACAAGCTGCTGAGGTCATCCAATGCATCGGAGGCTTCATCGGCGTCGGGCATCACAAGGAGCATATCGGCGTTCAACTTTTTGAAAATCAACGCGATGAAAAAATACGGTTCCGAGCCATTGAGTCCTCGAAGTAAAAATTTGGCTGTCAAATCTTTACCGAGAGTTTCCTCAAATTTCCTGAAATGCGGATGCTTAGCAAATAATTGTGCGAAATCCTGAATGTTCACGGTTTACATAAAATTTTCGGCATCTTTTTTCAAAACACTGAGTGCATTGGCGATTGGGCTTGTTTGCTGCGAAACAGTTGCCTTTATGATTGCTTCGCTCAATGCTGTTGCGGGCGCGCCTGTGGCGATGTTCACCGCTTCTTCGTTAATCAGTCGGATAAGGCTGTCCTTTGCCGCCTTCACGGAATCCCACGCTGCCTGCGACACATAGATTTGCTGCGAAAGGTTGTGCTCGAATTCCGCACGGATTGTTATCAAGAGTTCCTGATGCAACAAGCCCGCCGTCATATTCGGCGACTGCACGCGGAGCAGCAGTGATTCTGGTTTTATGCGCTCAAGAAGCAACACCAACCGCTCGTATGCCTGAATCCGCAACGGCATGGTGATTTTTGCATTTTCAATTTTCCGTGCTTCGGCGTTTTTTTGCGTTTCGTTGTCTAAAAAAGCCTTGAGTAAATTATTGTTTGAGTCGATTTGACGTTGGTTCATTTCGGCAAACTGCTTCTTAATGAGAAAGAACGCGCACAGAAATACAACTATCGAGGGAATTGTAAGTTCTAATATGTGAAGTAAAGTGTCCATTTTGTGTTATTTGTTTAGATTTAAGGTATCTTTCTTGCTATTTGTTTCGCTACAACGGGTAGATATTGATCACAAATTTGGTCTAAATCGTTGACTTTTGCCGAGAAATTCATTGTGGCAATGTCGCCGCTCACAAATTTTCCCAACGAATTGAAAATTACATAATGCACTTTTATGGTTCGTTGGTACGAATTATCTGCCACGGTGTATGGATTTGAAAAATCGCCAAGTAATTCAAATTGAGTGAGATACACAACATATTGTGCTTGATAGCTTTGAATTAAATCGGAAAATAATTGTTTGTCTTGCAACTTTACACTCACCAACTTGTTGCTGTTGTCGGTGGTAGTGCTAACTATCTCACCTGCAATGATATTGGGATTTTGCCCAGTAAATTTTTTGTGCTTGTTGATGTCGGCATCTTCCTTGTCGCATAAGGCGTACATGGCGTTCCCGTGCACTGTTTCCAAGTCGGTGCTGGCATCGGTGGTGTAGGTGCGGAGCAAACTCGACACGTTTGTGGAATCTTTCAATGCCGAATAAATGTGCAAATCAAGTTCGGTGCGGATTTTTTCGATAGATTTATCGTACGAAACGCCCGAATATTTGCAGATTTTTTCGGATTCCTGATTGTTGTACATTTTTGTGTCGAACGGGATAATCAAAATGTTTTTCTGCGCAAATGCAAGATTTGCAGAGAGTAACGTGAGTAATACGAATGTAATTTTTTTCATCGAATGAAATTTTTATCGGGTGTGAAAATTACAAAATTTACTGCAAAGTGGTTACGATTTTGAAAAACTTTTGTGAATGTGGTATCCAATCAGCGCAAATCCGGCACGAATGTAGATGCCGCATTTTATGAGCAACGCCCATGGTGTGTGGCGGTTTGTGCCCATGTATTGGTCGGAAAAAATCTCCATTGACTGGTAAAATGCGATGATGCTTTTATGTTTGTACTTCTGCGTGCTCCGTCCTTTGAAGTGCGTGATGTGTGTTTCGGGGAAATAATAATTTTTGTAGCCCGCCTGAAGAATCCGATACGAAATGTCAATATCCTCCCCATACAGAAAATACCGTTCGTCGAGCAGTCCAATTGTATCGAGCACCGATTTTCGTATGAGCATGCACGCGCCAGCCAAAATCTCAATTTCGGCGGTTTGGTCGTTGGGCAACGCACCTAAATAATAATGATTCAATTTATCAGATTTTGGTGCTAATCGCCACAAACCGAATAATTTACAAAAAGCAGTAAATGGTGTTGGAATGCCTCGTTTCGATTCTGGAAGGAATTTGCCGTTGCCGTCAAGCATTTTCACGCCAAGTCCGCCACCATCGGGATGCGCATCCATAAACGCGAGCATTTTTGTGAACGAATCAGATTCCACAATCGTATCAGGATTGAGCAACAAAATATACTCGCCGTTTGCCAGCCGAATCGCTTGGTTGTTGGCTTTTGCAAAACCCACATTTTCATTGTTTGCAATGAGCGTCGCCCACGGAAATTTTTCTCGTATAATTTCGCAGGAATTGTCGGAAGAATTATTGTCGATTATAAAAACCTCGCCGTCAATGTTTTGCAAGGCTGTCCGCACAGACTCCAAGCATTGCGCAAGTTCGTGCACCACATTATAATTGACAATAATTACAGATAATTTCATTCCTAAAAACGTATCGGTGCAAAGGTATAATTTTCTTTCTGTAAATATTCAATGGTTTTGGGCAATGCGTACAAAAGATTTTTTTCGGATTTTGGCGAGTCGTGGAACACGATGATTGAGCCGTTGCGAACATAATTTTTCACATTTTGGAAACAGTCTTCGCCAGAAAGTCGATTGTCGTAGTCCATAGTAATAATGTCCCACATAATCACGTGGAGGTCTTTGTAGAGCTTGTGCGCCTGTATCGGGCCGATTTTTCCGTATGGTGGGCGGAACAATTTGCTTCCTGTGATTTCCGCAGCTTTATACACGTTTTCTATATACGTCTTGTTGTCTGTAATCCAGCCTTTTAGGTGGTTGTAGGTGTGCGAACCGAACGCATAGCCGCCATCAATTACCTCGTGGAACACATCGGGAAATTTGTGCACATTTTCGCCAACCATAAAAAATGTTGCTGGCACGCCATATTGCTGTAATATGTTGATTACCTGTTTGGTATAAGTAGGAACAGGACCGTCATCGAACGTGAGATACACCGTTTTCTCCTTCTGCGGAATCCTGAAATGCGCGCGTGGAAACGCCCATTCGCCAACAATCGGAGGCTGCGCTTTGGTAACATCGAAAATAGGTTGTCTCATTTCGTTGAAATTTGAAATTCAAAATTCGTAAAAATCTTCCGAAGAAAGAACGATTTCTTGCAGAATTCGGTAAAATTGCCCCGAATGCAGGAGACAGATTATCACGCATAATTTTTTTCTTGTGAAGAGCTTATGATTATCAACGAATTAAGATAGTGTAAAATTTACACTAAGAAAAGAAATGTATAAAAATGTTTTTTGTTTGTTTCTTAATTCTATATCTTTGTCAATAATAGTCTATAGAAGGAAGTTATTATGAAACTAAAAAAGACTGTTAAAACCAATTTATAGATTTAATAGATAATGTTAATCAAAAATATTATACTATAGATCAATTCGGGAATAAAATAAAGAGGGAAAAGGATAGGATTTCTAACAATACACCAGATGATAATGTAACAGGATTTACTTTAAAATATATTCAAGACTATATTTTACCAACTTCTTTTGGACCATCAAGTTTAAAAGAGGCGATAAGAAAAAACAAGATAGCTACGGTCAAGGATTTTGATTTGGAAACATTATTGTCATATTATTAAATCTAATGACTATGAAGAAATTTATTATTTTGTTGTTGGTCACGTTGTTATCTGCTTGCAGAGGAGAACCATTGCCAGAGGTGTTATCAACATTTATTATACAGAATAACACAAATAGTGGAGTAGAGATAAAATTATATTCACATAATGCAAAAGACAGTCTTATTCAATTGGAAATAAATGGAACTTGTGAGTTTAACTATTTTTCTATGAATAAACATTTACCATATAGTATGCCATTAAACGAATATGATTCTTTAGACATAAAAAAAGGAGATAACATAGATAGATTCAAATACAAAGACCATACAGGACCTTTTGATATGTATAATTACTTGTCTATAGATACCATAGTAAAGAAGGAAAGAAAGAAATGTGACTATTATAGATATAATTTTAAGTATATAATTACAGAAGAGAGATAAAACCCGTTGGCAGAATCAAAATGATACATAATTTGCCCAATGGGTAATTATACTCTGTCCAAAAATGGAAAGATTACAATATAAAAGAAAATGTATAATTAACTTGTAATTAGCTTGTAATTATGAAAAAGGCTATAATTATATTTTCACTTTTTTTGTTTTTTGCATGTCATACAAATGTGGATAACTTTCCATGGGTGTATTCTTCATTTACGTTGCAGAATAAAACTACGAATACAGTGAAGATACAGCTTTATTCAAACCCAGAAGATACCATTATACAGTTGTGTCCGAGTGACACGTGTCAATTTACTTATTTTTTACCGGGAGGTGCTGAACCGTATCGTATGCCATTGTCGGAGTATGATTCTTTAGATATTATAGTGGAAGGCAATGCCAATAGATATAAGAGTTGTGATTTTACAGGTCCTTTTAATAGTGGAAATTATATGCCTATTGATACCGTGTTAGTAAAAGAGAAAAGGAAGAATACTATCTCATATCTTAAATTTTATCTTGAATATTATATAACAGAAGAATAACCTATTGTGCATTATTCGAAAGTTAAAGATTTTAACTGGTAAATTACTGTTTCAAACACTCTAATTCGGCTTTAGGGAGATTTTTTGAAAAATCTCTGTTCCGTGTAAATTTTTTCCCTATTTTTGGAAAATAATTGAGTAAAACTATTTTGTGATGGAAAACACAAGCAATGATAACAATAAGAAAGATTTCTTTTCCTCAAAATTTTTTAATTTCTGGAAGATTATTTTGTCTTCGGCGCCATTTGCCCTTTTATTGTCGATTGTTTTTTTCTGGTATCAGACCTATAGCAACGAAAAGGATGTGAATGGACTTCTTTCCAACTTGCGTCAGATAGAGTCGTCGCTTTCAACGCGCAATATTGGTATTTATCCGGATTATTTGATTTATATCAATCAGTTTATATTGTCCGACAAGGGCGAAACCAATATGGAGGCGAATTTGCGTGAGGTGGCATCGAAAGGCAAGGAAAAGTATGTGATATTTGAGGATATGTTGTTGTACGGAGCCTTTACCAAAGACACAACTTCGTTTCAGGAAATGGTGGTTTCTATGAAAAACAAGGATAGCAAGTCGGTTTCGTTGGTGTACTATAAGGTTGGTGGCGTCCTAAGAGAAAGCAACTACTACAGAAACATCAGAGAACGTTGGATTCCAAGAGAATATATGACAGATATCTATAGGGAACGCAAGAATGTGTTCTCCAAAAGACGAGTAAAGAGTATTGATTCGATTGCGTATGTCACCGATTCGTTGTACGACGTGTATTTCAAGAATTATTGGGATGAACATTTGGATGAGTTGAAGGTGAAAATTGAGCCTATGAAGAAGCATCATTTTTATTCTGAGAAATATGCGCTGCCGGTGTTTGAACAAATGGATGCTGTTAAAGATCGCCATATTGGGCAGAAGAAAATCAAGGACATCAAGTACACCGACATACAGATTGTGTACGATTCTTGTTCTCTAATTCTGGAAAACTACTACGAAACATGCGGCGTAAATATGATTCCTGTGCGTAATACAATCTCAATGAATGCGTGGTCGAATGGTAGCACTGCTATATTTGCCTTCCCAAGCAAGTATGGTGCCGACGAAATAGGATTTATATCGCACGACGAAGCCATTCTGAATTACATTGAGGGTATGCTGCAGGGGATTCTCGCCGCTCAAAAGGAAGAAAAAATAGAAAACGAGAAGTAGGTTTCCTCCACTATTTCTTCGGAAAACAGTTTTGAATTTATTCAGTAAAGGTCTTTTCGTTTTATTACTTCACTTATCGTGTCGTACAATTTTCATTTTTCACTTGCATATAATTCTGTGTAATACAGAAATTATTTCACTTTTTTTATATTTTTGTAGCCAAACAAATGATTTTCAATTAATAAAACAAATAGTATGATTAACTCACAAGACATTAAGAAAGGTGTTGCCATTCGTATGGATGGGAAAATTTATGTGTGCATTGACTTCTTGCACGTGAAACCGGGAAAAGGTAACACTATTATGCGTACAACGTTAAAGGATGTGGTTTCGGGACGTGTGCTTGAACGCCGTTTCAACATTGGTGAAAAATTGGAAGATGTTCGTGTGGAACACCGCCCATATCAATATTTGTATCAGGAAGGTACCGACTACGTGTTTATGAACCAAGAAACATTCGAACAAATTTCTGTAATGCACGATTTGATTTCGGGTGTTGATTTTATGAAGGAAGGCGACGTGGTTGACGCTGTGTTCGATGCTTCCACCGAAACATTGTTGTTTGCCGAAATGCCACAAATGGTCGTTTTGGAAGTGACTTACACTGAACCAGGTGTGAAAGGTGATACTGCAACTAACGCAATGAAACCTGCCACCGTGGAAACTGGTGCTGAGGTTCGTGTACCTTTGTTCATCAACGTTGGTGAAAAAATTAAAATCGACACTACCGACGGTTCATACAAGGAACGCGTAAAATAACACAAATATGTGAGCCATGATACGCATCGACCAGTCGCAGCAACAGCAGTTGGAGCTTGCACAGTTCAAGCTAAAATCGTTGCTGGATATTACACTGGCCATCAATGCGAATTGTTCCGCCCACGATTTGTTGCAAAAATATCGGGACATTCTCTGTCAAGGACTGAACATCCGTGTGATTTCAGTATTCATTGTGAACCAGAATTGGCGCAATGTGCTTTCGGCGGGAGTCCCCGAAACATTTGGAAGCAACGCCGATGAGGTTTCGTCGGCGTTGTCTCGTTTTTCCGACATCACCCGCATCAGCGACAGCAACGAGCCGTTGCTCCGCTATTTCGATGTGGTGATTCCTGTTTTTCATAAAGATATTCAGTTGGCGTACGTACTGTTGGGCGACATCACGGGCGGACGGCTCTTTGGCGACGAATCGCCAGTGTTCTCCAACCTCGATTTCATTCAAACGTTGGCGAATATTGTGGCGGTTGCTCTGGAAAATAAACGGCTCTACAAACAGGCTCTCGAACAAGAATCCCTGAAAAAAGAGCTTGAAGTCGCTTCGAAGTTGCAGGCAATGTTGATTCCTTCGCCTGACTCTTTGCCGAAAAATGAATTTCTGGACATCGCCACGTTCTACCAACCACATTCCATGGTGGGCGGCGATTACTACGATTTTATGAAACTCAACGCCAACGAATATGGTTTCTGCATCGCCGACGTGTCGGGAAAAGGAATATCGGCTGCTATATTGATGTCGAATTTTCAGGCGAATTTGAGGATTTTGTTTCAACGTTCGGTGCCGCTTATCAATCTTATCAAGGATTTGAACCAGAACGTGAACAAAAATTCGCAGGGCGAACGGTTTGTCACGTTTTTCATCGGGAAATACAATGTTCGGAACAAGGTGCTGTATTACGTGAATGCGGGGCACAATCCGCCGTTGTTGTTCAAAAAGGAATATTCCGAGCTGATGTATCTTACGTCGGGATGCGTGGGGCTTGGTATGCTCGAGGAAATTCCCCGGCTGAAAGTTGGCTCGGTGCATATTGGTTCGGGCGACAAACTGCTGTGCTTCACCGACGGGCTAATCGAAGCGGAAAATGAACTTGGTAAGGCGTTTGGCACAATTCCTATTGAAGGGGCACTCACAATTGACGGCTCCGCTGCCGATGTGGTGCATTATCTCCGCTCGGAATTGGAACAATTCATTGGCACTGCGGCGGTGAACGATGATGTGTCAATAATGGGTATAGATTTCTTATAAACTATTGAATATGAAAAAGTTGGTTGTTTTAACAGGCGCGGGCATCAGCGTGGAATCGGGAATCAAGGCGTTCCGTTCCGAAGATGGACTTTGGGAAAACTATCCTGTGGAGGATGTTGCCACACATAGTGCGTGGTTCCGCAATCCGCAGTTGATTTTGGATTTTTACAACACAATGCGTGCGAATTTGGAATCAAAACAACCGAACCGTGCGCATATCAGCATAGCTGAACGCGAGATGGAATACGACATTTCGGTGGTTACCCAAAATGTTGACAACCTTCACGAACGTGCTGGAAGCACCAGTGTGCTTCATCTTCACGGGGAACTCACCAAAGCATGCAGTTCGCGCGAGGAAACCGATGTGAGCACCTTTGTTGAAATTGGCTACAAACCAATAAAAATGGGCGACAAAGCAAGCGATGGCTCGCAACTCCGTCCGCAAATTGTGTTCTTCGAGGAAGCCGTTCCTAATATAGAACGTGCGGCATGGCTTGTGCAAAAAGCTGATATTCTTATGATTGTAGGAACTTCTATGCAAGTGTATCCTGCCGCTGGGCTTATCCGCTATGCGCAACCTAACGTGCCAATTTATTTTGTTGACCCGAATCCTCGCGTTTCGCCACAACCAAATTTGATTGTGATAGCCGAACCTGCGTCGGTGGGCGTTGACAAAGCATTCGAAATGATGGAGGAAAAAGGATTGAACGGATAATTTGCATTGCGCGTTTTACCGTATTTCTTCAAGCATTTTGTTCAAGTCGGTGGTGACTTTGTCCTCTGGTGTCTTGAGGGCAGGGTAATTGATTTGGTCTGAAATCAAGTACGAAACAGGGAAATCCGCAAGAATTTGTTTGTAGAACGAATACGCCTCGTCTTTTGAGCGGAAATCACCTACACGGATTTTGAAAAATGGAGGTTGGTAAATCAAATATGCGCCAACATCGGGATATTTCGAAAGAAATAGTTTTCGGGCATTTTGCACTTCGGTACGGGAATTTGTGCCTGAAGAATTGTAAATCTGCACACGCCAACCTGGAATTTTCCCGTTGTTTGCTTTGTTTATTTCAATGTGTGTGTTCACCAACTCGGCAATACGTGGGTCTTGGTTTATGGTAATAGTGCCGTAATTGGCGTTTTCGTCGCTTGTTTGGGCGAAAACTGTTGCGCTTGTCAATATCAACACTATTAAAATAAATTGTTTCATTCCAAGATTTTTATCTGTACAAAAATAACATTTTCCTGCAATTTACGAAGAATCATACGGAATTATCCACTTTAATCCTGCAAAAAATCTGTTCCATTTCTTTCGGCGGCGAAAGAAACGGAACCCAAAGAAAGGCCGCCGACGTACCTGCTTGGCTAAAAATCAACTGCGTTCCGCTAAAGGCGTTGAAGTGCCACATTATCGTACAGCGTAGTTTATCGTTACAAGGCATCAACGCCTTTTTGCGCTACACTTCGTTGATTTTCTTGACGCCAACCAGCTAAGTCGGAAACCGTGCTGGCAAAGATTCTCTTTTAGTGACATTGTGTATTAATCTTCATTTAACGATGATGGTTCGCCTTCGCAGATGAGCGTGAAGAAAATCTTTGAACGGAACGTTAAAAACTCTCGGCTTGGCGGCGTGGGTTTTGTGGGGGGCGCCATCCCCGAGAGTTTAGTGGAGTGAGAAGATTTTTAGCGAAGATGCGGCGGCGACGGCGTTCTTTGGTTACTTTCTGTCGCTGCAGACAGAAAGTAACAGAAAGAGGAGGATTTCTAATTGTTGCGATTATTTACACGATGAAAGTAAATAAATCCGAAATCATTTTAGCCGTTTGTCAATATATGTCCGCTCAAAATCAAGAATGTTCATTTTGTTGGTATATAAATCCTTCACATACGAACGGACTATATTGTATCTGACGAAATTTCCCTTTAGGTTCACAATGTTCGACTCCGAGATTTCGTAGGAAAAATCCTCGGGAATACGTTTGAGAATGTCTTTTATTCGAATGCTTGGCACCATAAGCATCGCATCAATTTTGCCCTCAACAAACAAATCAACGGTTTGGGCGATAGAGTCAACGCGGGTTATTGTAACGCTGTCAAGATAGGGAAGGCGGACTCTATTGGCATCAAATTTATTGTAAAGGTCGTTTTTTATAAAGCGGAACTGTGCGCTGTCGGCTTCATAGGTGAACGGTCCCGCGCCAATTGTGGATTCGTCGCCGTATTTTTCAACTGCTTCGAACGGAAGAATTGCTGCCGACGGGTGCGCCAAATTGTGGATAAAACTCGGCGACGGTTTGTCCAACGTGATTTTCAGGGCATAGTCGTTCAACACCTGAATTCCTTCTATTCGGCTTGTGTCACGTAAGGAATCGGGCAACGAAAAATAATCTTTCGCTCCTTTTATGTGGTACACCGTGTTGGTGAACGCAAATGTGCTGTATTTGGGATTGGCAAGCAAATGGTACGTGTATTTTACATCGTAGGCGGTTACGTGGCGCGTTTCCTTGCGCCCGAAACATTCGTCCCTGTGGAACATTGCCGTGGAGTCGAGGTTGAAAATATAAACGGCGCCTGTATTGTCAACTTCCCACGTTTTGCAAAGGGCATTCTCCACTTCAAGCGAAAATGGATTGTAGCGGAACAATCCCGTGTAGAAAACGCTGGCAAGACTTTTTTCCAGTTCGTTATGGATAGTTGGCGGAAAAATGTATTCATCGAACGTCACATCATAAATGGCAAGATGAAGCACACCGCCCGACTTCTCATTCTTTGGCTTGGTTTTGATGCCGCTTCCGCAGGCGCACAAGCTCAAAACACTGATTAGTATGATGAAAAGCCGTTTCATTTGCTACACATATTGAAAAATTGTGTTGAAGGTGTTTTCCTGCTGTTTTGTGAAATTCTGACGAGAAATTCGTTGCACAAACGAAGCGACTCCCGAATTTGACAATTTTTGTTGAAAGTCAGCAATTTGTGTTTCGGAAGGAACGGGCGACAGCTTCACAAAAAATGTAATATTTTTAAGGAAATCAATCAATGGACGACCATTTTCCTGATTCTCCACCACCGTTGTCGTGAGTTTGTCGGTAGGATTGCTGTAGGAATAGCTCGATGGTTTCACACGCTTTCCGTTTACTTCGATTTCCAATTGCTTTTGCCCCTGTAAATCAATGAAAAACAAGTCATTCAGTGTTGTGCAGAATTGAAATACGTTGAGGTTCGTGCAAACGGCGAAAATCTCGTACCGTTCGGGTTTCGAAGTCATTTTTATGGTGGTTTGTTTTCCCATATTAGAAATCTTTAAGGAAAAACATCAGGCTCAGCCAGCATTCTTCGCGCGTGTCGGAGTCCCACCAAAGTGTTTCCACGCCGTGTTTTCCGTTCCCGTTTTCGGGTTTATACACCACAAATTTCGAGGCTTCTATGCCTGCTGACAACTGTTGCACGTAGGGATATTCCGATTGCGTACAGCCAATATATGTTGGGGTTTTCAAGCCTTTTATGTATTCGGCGATGCTGAGCGTATTGAAAAATTCGCCTGGGCTGTATGCTATAACTGCCTGAATATCGTCACGGTCTTTTGCAACCTTTAGGCACAGCGATGCCGAAAATGAACTTCCCATAAGAAAAATCAGCGCACTCGGGTCGTTGGTCTGAATGTAGTTGATTGCCGCTTCTATGTCTTTTTCGCACGAGAGCAAGGTCACGTTCATTTTATTTTGACGGGCCTGCTCAGCGGTCTCGTTGTTCACGTAGTTCACTTCCTTGCCGTAGCGCAAGTCAACCGCAAGACAGTTGAAGTCGAGTTTTATCATTCGTTCCGCAATCTGCTGGTATTCGCCACGGCTGTATTCCGCCTGATGGAACATGAGCATATATTTGTTCGATTCGGCAAATGTTTCGTAGTAGTCGGCGTTGATTGTGAGATTGTCAACCGCGCGGAACGAAACGGTTTTCTGTCCGAGCACAAAACTGTGCAGTCCGACAAAAATGAGCAGTATATAAAGTTTAGTTTTCATCAATGACGAAAATAAAAAATTACCCGCATTATTCCAAATGTTTCCTTAAAATCCTTCTTGATTCAACCATTTTTGATATTCAGTGGCAAATTTTCGATGTTGTTCGAACGATGCCGAAAAATTGCTGTAGCCTGAATAGTTGGGCTGTGCGCAAAAGAAATAATATCCGTGTCGCTCGTAGTTCAGCACTGCGTCGATGCCTGCTTTCGAGGGCAGACAAATTGGACCTGGCGGCAAGCCTTTGTGTTCGTAAGTGCTGTAAGGCGACGATTTAGCACGTTCTATGTGTCCTTTTCGTACACGTTTGATTTCAAAATCGTTGAGGGCGAATTTTATTGTAGGGTCGGCTTGCAGTTTTCCTGCCGTGGCCGTGCCGCGCAACCGGTTCATATATACGCCCGCAATGCGTGGTTTTTCGTCGTTGTGACGGGTTTCTTGGTCAACAATCGATGCAAGTGTCATAACTTGTTGAGGTTTGAGACCGATTGCCGATGCTTTTTTGCGTCGTGTTTCGTTCCAAAAATTGTTGTATTCCTTCGACATTCGTTCCAAAAACTGCTGTGCCGATGTGTTCCAGTAAAATTCGTATGTGTCGGGCAAAAACAAGCAGATGGTGTTCGCTTTGTTGAATCCCAGCGAATCCATAAAACGGCGGTTTTTGGTGAGCGAAACCAAATCTTGGTACGAAGCCTCTATTTTCTCGGAAACATATTGCAGAATTTCCTCGTAGTGGCGCGCGTTTGTGATGGAAATACGCACCGTATGGCGTTTTCCCGAACGGAACAAGCGAACTGCCTCGAATGCCGACATACCATTTTTCAGTTCGTACAAGCCTGGATAAATGTGATGTTCCAAATCAAGGATTTTTGCCACAAGGCGGAATCCCATCGGATGTTTTACGGTCGCGTTTGAGTTGAGTTCGGTTATGATGTCGTCAACAGAAGAACCTGTTGCCACCGTTTGGTACATATGTTCTTCGTTGGTTTTGCTGTAAATATTTCCGCCAAATATCAAATTTGCGCAATACAAACCAATCACAGTGCATACTGCAATCAGTATCAGTATGATGCGTTTGGCTGACGATGTTTTTTTCTTTGTCATACTGTATGGGTTAATAGCGTATAATTGCTTCTTTGCTGTTCACTTCGAGCGACACCGTGCGTCCTAAATAGGTTGCAAGGTTTTTGGTGCCGTGTCCTATTTTTATACCATACAAAATTGGCACGTTCAAATCGCCGAAGTAATTGTGTATGATTTCGTTAATCGGACGGTCGTTTCCTTGCGACATACTGGTGAAATCGCCAACAACCACGCCTTTTATACAATCCAATTTTCCACTCAATTTAAGGTTTGCCAACATTCTGTCGATTGCATAATTGGCTTCGCCCGTGTCTTCAATGAAAAGAATTGCGCTTTTCACATTCAAGTCAAACAATGTGCCGCCCAAGCTGTAAGTAAGCGACAGGTTTCCTCCTACCAAACGTCCTTCGGCTGTGCCTTCCACACAATCGGCGTTGGTTGAGATGCTTTGTTGCTGGAGTTCGCCAAACAATGCCTTGCGAAGGCTTTCCACACTCTCGGCATCTGAAAAATCTTTCACCATTGGACCATGGATTGACTCAATGCCACGGTTGTTCAATGCGATATGCAAACCTGTAACGTCGCTGTAGCCGACAACCCATTTTGGATATTTTTCCAATGCCGAAAAGTCAATGAATGAAAGCACTTGTGCCACGCCGTAGCCGCCACGGGCTGCAATCAAAGCTTTAACGTGCGGATTGTCAACCAATTTTTGGAATCCTTCAATGCGCTCGCTTTGTGTTCCTGCATAACGACCATCTTGATTGTAGAGATTTTCGGCTTCTTCCACGTGCAACCCCCAATTTTTGAGCGTCGCAATGCCCGCCGCCAAGTCACTTTCCGTAACGTAGTTCGACAATGCAAACACGCCAACCGTATCGCCTTTTTTCAGATATGCGGGACGAATGTCGTCGGTGATTTCCTGCTGCTCAAGCAACACCGTTTGATAGTAGTAACTTGTGTAAACACTGTCAACGTTCGTCACGTATGTGTTGTAGTAATTGTACTCTTTTTTACATCCTGCGAACAGGAGAACGATACCGAGAATTGTAATTAATTTTTTCATATCTTTTTGACTTTCAACATTTCACATTATTCAAACATAGTTGCCACCCGAGCTATAATTCGCGCGGCGTAGTCGATTTCTTCCATTGTGTTGTACAATCCGAACGACATCCGTGCGGTGCCGGGAACGCCGTAAAACTGCATTATTGGTTCGGTGCAGTGCGTGCCGGTGCGGATGGCGATTCCTTGTTTGTCGAGTATCATTCCAAGGTCGGCAGGGTGCGCGCCGGCAACTTCGAACGAAATTGCGCCCGCTTTTTCGGGAGCGTTGCCTATGATTGTAACTTGCGGAATTTCCTGCAATTTCTGTGTGGCATACGCCATCAGCTCCGATTCGTGGCGTTGGATGTTTTCGATGCCGAGATTCATTATATAGCGGAGAGCAACGCCCAATGCGTGCGCTCCAACGTAGTTGGTGGTTCCCGCTTCGAATTTGAACGGAAGTACGTTGTATGTTGTTTTTTCAAGCGTTACGGTTTCTATCATATCGCCGCCGCCTTGATAGGGCGGAAGTTTTTCGAGCCATTTTTCTTTGCCCCATAGCACGCCGATGCCTGTGGGAGCATACACTTTGTGTCCCGAAAATGCGAAAAAGTCACAATCAAGTTTCTGCACATCTATCGGGCAATGCTGAATGGACTGCGCGCCATCAATCATAATTGGCACGTTGTGGCTGTGGGCAATGTCTATCAGCGTTTGTATGGGATTGACCGTGCCAAGCGTGTTGGAAATATGCACAACCGACACGAATTTAGTTTTTTCCGTAAATAGGTTTTTATATGCTTCCACGTCGAGCACGCCCGCTTTGTTGAACGGGATAAACCGCAATGTGGCTTTGTGGCGCGCACACACTATCTGCCACGGAACCAAGTTGGAATGGTGCTCCATTGCCGACACTATCACTTCGTCGCCTTCGTGCAGAAATGCTTCGCCAAATGTTTGTGCCACAAGGTTCAACGACTCTGTAACGCCTTTGGTGAAGATAATTTCCTTGTCGCTTGGCGCGTTGATGAACGTTTGCACCGTTTTGCGCGCCTGTTCGTATTGTGTGGTGGAAATTTGGCTGAGCGTGTGGATGCCACGGTGGATATTGCTGTTGGTGCGCGAATACGCCTCCACAATCGCATCAATCACCGCTTGCGGCTTTTGCGTGGTGGCGGCATTGTCGAAATACACCAGCGGATGGTTGTTGACCGTGCTGCCCAATATTGGGAAATCGTTTCGTATGGATTGTACGTCGTACATAACCTATGTTTTTGCAAAATTGGCAAAATAATTTGGAATAAAAAACAAAAAAAGAACCCCCGCCATTGGGCGAGGGTTCCGATATAGAATGTTATTCTATTTCAAGATTATTTTACTACGAAAGAGATTGAACCTTCAGCAGTTTTTGCGAAATAGATACCAGCTTTCAAAGTGTTGATTGCAAATTCGTCAGATGCAGTTGCAACAACTTGACCAGCTTGGTTGTAAACTACGATTGAAGAAGAGTAGATTACACCGTTTTCGAATGCTACGTTAGAAACTTCTTCTACAGCTAAAACTGGTTCATCGTAAGCTTTGTCACCAGCATTTACTGTAAGTTTGTAATCTTCAATTACCAAAGAACCTTCTTCAGCTGCTTCGTTTGTTAAGAAAAGAAGTGAGCATCTGAAATCGTGAGATGCAGTTTCATCCATAAAATCTGATTCTGCTACGACTGCTTCAACTGGAATAGAGAATTGACATTTAAATGCAGCGCCTTTTGCTTTATTTTGAGCAAATGCAGTGTATTTAGTTAATTCGTGCCACCAGTTTTCGTCTTTAGTTTGAACATTGTCAGCAAAAACAATTTGCATATTGAATATATCTGTTGTAGGTTTTCCTTCAACAGTAACATTAAACCATTTTCCAGCTTCTACAGCAGTTACAGTTGACAAAGATTCTTTTCTTTCATATTTGTAGTGACCTTCAGCATCTTGTGCTTCTTGTGCAGGATCTACAGCGATAGCACCATCAGGAATAGACAATGCTTCTTCAAAAATTGCATCATAAGCAGCTTCTGTCAATGTAAATGGATCTGGATTTTCAAGATCACCTTCCGATGGAACGAAAGAAAGAACAACACCAGGAGCTGTCAATGCTACTTCGTTACCCTTTTGTGACTTGTCAACATTGTCAATTGTAAGTTTTCCAGACAACTCAAATTTTTCACCTTTCACAACGTTCATAGAAATATACGTTTTACACATTTCAGTGTACCAATCAGCTTCTTGACGTTCATCAATAAGTGCAAATTGAAATTTACCAGAATGGCTTGGAATACCTGAAATTGTAAAAGTAATAGATTCGCCAAGTGCTGGTGTCCATCCATCAGCAAGAGTTCCCGTTGCTGCAGTCATGGCTTCACTAACAACATCTGTACTTCCAGCTTGCCAGTTGTTACCACCTGAATTATACGCAACAACAATTTCTTTGCTGTCCGTAAGTTCCCATGTGTTGCCAGCGAAAGCCGCAACGCCCATCAATGCTGATGCTAATAGTAAAAATACTTTTTTCATAATCTTTTTGTTTTAAATTAAACTTTTAGAAAATTTTTAACTACGCAAATATAGGTTGTTTTTTTGAAATAGCAATAGATAAGGGGGATTTTTATACTAAAAAATTAAAAGCAAGATGAGATACATATAAATAGAAAAGGGAATTTGCAGTTACTCAAACAATTCCTCGATAATGAACCAACCTTTTCTGTTACTTTCTGTCTTCAGCAACAGAAAGTAACCAAAGAATGCCGTCGCCGCCGCATCTTCGCTAAGTCAGCACGACACCCGACTTAGCTGATTGGCGTGAAGAAAATCAACGGAGTGCTGCGTAAAAAGGCGTTGGTGCCTTGTACGAGAAACTTTAACAAACCCATAAAACAGACACTATCGATTCGTAAATATATGAAAAATTCTTTCTATCTCCAATTAGCGGGATTTCTTAATGCGGATTTGAGCTTTTCCGACTCGTTTTTCAATTCGCTTTCGAAATAATCAATTGCCATTGCTTGAGCCTCTTTGTAATTATATGTGCAATACCGTTTTACTACATATTTTCCTTTGTCTTTTTTGTAAAAATCAGCCAAAATAGGACCGCTTATCATTTTTTGTTTGCACTTTTCTTCAACTATGCTCAATAGTTCTGCCAGTGTAATGGAACTTTTTTCTTGGATTCCGCCATTTTTTTCTATAATGGACTTCATTTTCTTCATAACATAGTTGAGCATATCTTGCACAGCTTTTTCGCGAGCAGAGTTCTTTGCTTGAGTTAACGTTGCATCCGATGCTATTCCAATAGCCATAAGATATTTTTGTGAACCATCCTTCTCTTTAAATGATTGTTTTTCATAGAAGAATTCCAACTGTTTTTTCATTGGGTGCAAGGCGTCAGGCAATATATCATAGCCTTCTTTTGACAACTTCTTTGCCTCAACTTTTGGTTTATCAATTGTTGCGTTTTGTGCCAGCGACATCAATGAAAACCCACAAACAACCGTAAAAACTAACAATAACTTTTTCATACTTTTAATTTTTATATCACAAATGTAGTGAATATTTCAATAATCATACCATCAATGAGTAAAAATGTGCAATCGTCATTATAGGGCATAAAAAAACCCGATTCGTAATGAACCGGGTTTTTTATTGAATTTATAGTCAGACTATTTTGCTTCGTCTTTTGCTTCGTCTTTAGTCCAAATATTGATTGTTAAATCTTCTTTGTCAGCATCATAGCTTACAATTTCGAAGAAACCTTCGCATTTTGCATTTTTGAAAGCAACAGCTTTTTTACCAGCTTCAAGTTTGTTGCTGATGTCAATAGATGTTTTACCATCTGCAGCGAAGTCAGCTTTTTCAAATTTGTTAGCAACTGCATCACCAATCATAACGAATTTTGTTTCTGATGCTTGAGCTTTAACGATTTCGTTGTCAGCGATAGTTCCAGAGATGAAACGGAAATTGTCGCTAAGAGTTTGGAAGCAGAATACTACGTTAGTTGCAACATCACCCAATTGAGTTTTTGTTTGAACACCTTTGTCGAATGTGTAGAAAGAACCATTTGCTGATTTTGCACCACCCATTACGATAGTTGATTCTGTGTAAGTAGCACCAGATTTTCCTTGTTGAACTTCATCTTCGCCACCACATGCTGCGAAACCGAAAGCAGCTACTAAACCAAGAGCTAAAAATTTTAATTTTTTCATAATACTTTTTGTTTTAAATTGTTAATAAGTTAAATTTTTTGACACCACAAAGATACATCTTTTTTTTATTGTGCAATAAAAAGGAGGTATTTTTTATAAATACGAGGGGAAAATATTGTTACAATTCTGCTACTACACCATCGATATAGACATAGCAAAAGCTCTTTAAATCAGTTACTTTCTGTCTTCAGCGACAGAAAGTAACCAAAGAACGCCGTCGCCGACGAAAGAAATGGAACGAAAATTTTTAAAATCTCAACCGTTCCACTGTCATTTCCGTAAACGACCGTATGCAAAAGTCGGCATCGGTGAGGATTTCGGGGGAGCCTACGCCTATGCAGTGCATTCCTGCGTTTTTGGCGGCTTCCACACCGCTTTTCGCATCTTCGAACACCACGCAGTTTTCTGGCGGAACGCCTATAAGTTCCGCGCCTTTCAGGAATACTTCGGGGTTTGGCTTCGCTTTGGTAATCATATTTCCATCGACTATCGCGTTGAAGTATGGCTTGATGCCGAGTTTTTCAACCAACAATGGCGCATTTTTGCTTGCCGAGCCTATGGCTGTTTTTATCCCATTCTGCTTCAATGATTTAAGAAAGTCTATCACGCCGGGATATACGTTTGCCGGTGTGATTTCAGTCTGCACGTATTCCAAAAACCATTTGTTTTTTTGTGCCGCAAGTTCCGCTTTTTCTTCGGGTGATTTGTGCAAACCAGCGTGTTGCAGAATCAGATCAACGCACACGGCGCGGCTCACGCCTTTCAGGTTTTCGTTGAATTTTTCGTCAATTGAGAATCCCAAAACTGTTTCTGTCAATCGTTTCCATGCTTTAAAATGATAGATTTCGGTGCTTACCAGCACACCGTCCATGTCGAATATACACGCTTTTATTTCTGCCATAACTATTTAGCGGGCAAACACATACCCAATTTTTTTAACTGTAAAAATATATTTTTCTCCTAATTTTTCGCGCAGGCGGCGGATGTGCACGTCGATGGTGCGGTCGCCAACCACGATTTCGCTGCCCCATACGTAGGAATAGATTTCTTCGCGGGAATAGACGCGCTCTGGCTTCGAAATCAGCAGTTCAAGGATTTTGAACTCTTTGTTGGGCAATGGCAATGACTTATTACCCACTTGCACGACAAAACGTTCTTTGTCTATTGTAATGTCTTTATATTGAACAAGTTGAGATGGCACTTCCTGTTGATGCGAACGTTTGAGCAGCGATTGTATTCTGGAAAGCAGCACGCGTGGTCGGATTGGTTTTGCAATGTAGTCGTCGGCGCCAGCCTGGAAACCCGCAATTTCGGAATAATCCTCGCTCCGCGCGGTTAGGAATGCAATGATTGTTTTTCCCAATTCAGGGATTTTGCGGATGGTTTCGCAGGTTTGGATTCCGTCCATGTCGGGAAGCATCACGTCGAGCAAAATCAGGTCGGGTTTTTGCTGTTTGGCGGTGGAAACCGCGTCAAGTCCGTTCATTGCCGAAAGTGTTCTATATCCCTCTTTTTCAAGGTTATAGCGTAGAATCTCAATAATATCGGGTTCGTCGTCAACAATCAATATGGTTTTTTGCTGGTTCATAGACTATCGCACGGTGCCTTTTTTAATGGTAAACGAAAATGAAGAGCCGTTGTTCAGCGTGCTTTTCACGTTCAAGGTTTCGTTGTGTGCCTCAATTACGTGTTTCACAATTGCCAAGCCAAGTCCCGTGCCGCCTTGTTCGCGTGAGCGGCTTTTATCAACACGGAAAAATCGTTCGAAAATCCGTTCCTGATATTCCTTGGGAATGCCTATGCCCGTGTCGGAAACTTCCACCAAAAAGCGGCTGTCCATGTCGAAAAATCTAATTCGAACCGAGCCACCTTCGGGTTTGTTGTATTTTATGGCGTTCACAACTAAATTGGTCAGTGCCATATTGATACGCATTTTGTCGGCGTACACCATCATAAGGTTTTTGGGCAGAGAAGTTTCCACTGTGAGTGTAACATTGCGTTCTTTTGCTAAATATTCCTGCGCCTCGAACACTTCGTTCACCAAATCCACAATATTGAACGTGGTGTATTCCATCTTCAGCGCGCCCGATTCCAATCGGTTGATGGCGTCGAGGTCGTTCACAATCGAAGTCATACGTTGGATTACTTTGTCGGTACGCTCCAAATATTGTCGGTTGATGGATTCGTCGTACAGTCCGCCGTCAAGCAATGTGGAAACATAGCCTTGAATGGTGAAAATCGGCGTTTTTAGTTCGTGCGCCACGTTGCCTATGTATTCCTTGCGGAAAATTTCCTGTTTTTTCAGGATTTCCAATTCGTCGTCGCTTTTGCTCGAAGCCCATTCCATCACATCCTTTTCGGCGGTGGCGATAAGGTTGCTGTCGGTTTTGGAAATGTCCTTGAAACGGGGCTTTTGCGCGGAGCGAATCACTTTGTAGAGCGGACGAACTTTTTCAATAATCAGAGTTTTAATGAGGAAATACGAAATCACATACATTACTATCCCTACCAATAGCGAAACCACCACAGCCGCGCACAGTAGGTTTTTGCAGTTCAAAAAATAAAGTGCCGCAAATGCGACCACCACTACCAAAAAAGCATACAACGCAAGTTGGAGAGCTACATTTTTATGTGTTATTATACTGGATTTTAGTTTCATACCTTCAAAACTTTCTTCCAAAAATAAGAAACTGTTTTGAAAAATGAAGAAGAATTAAATAGATTTCTTGAAAAGAAAATGTTAAAAAATCTTCTTTTCTTCGCCGTTGCGCAGTCGGGAAATGTTTTTTCGGTGGGTGACGAGCAGCAATATGGCAAACACCACCGAAAAGAATTGGAGCGAAACGATTGATGTACGTTCAACGCATATTACAAATACTGGGAACGAGCATCCTGCAATCATTGAGCCCAATGATACATAGTGACTTATGAGCAACACCACGGCAAATACCGCAAAAGCGAGCAATGCCGATACGGGAACTATCGCCAATGTCACGCCGAGCAACGATGCCACTCCTTTGCCGCCTTTGAAACCCACGTAAATCGGGAAAATGTGTCCAATAACCGCAACTATGCCAAACAGTAGTTGCAAATTTACGTAAGTGGGCGTGTGTGGCAGGCAAGGGAAAAAGTGAACCAACTGTGCCGCCGCGTAGGCTTTCAGTACATCAATTATAAATACAGGAATTGCCGCTTTTGCGCCAAGCACACGGAACGTGTTGGTGGTGCCAGCGTTTCCGCTGCCGCATTCCCGCACATCAATGCCGTAGAATATTTTTCCTACCCAAACCGATGTGGGAATCGAACCAAGTAAATAAGAAACAAGTACCGCAAGAATTACGTATATCGGTTCCATATTATTATTGATTGCAAATTGGGCAGAATGCTTTTTTCACCTCTGGGTTTTCGAACATTTGGAACGACAGTTTTCCTGTGTCAACCAATTCGCACAATCGGGGTTTGTTCATTTCCGAAGCACGGACCAATGCGTCAACAAATGCTTGTGTGTGATACATATAGTCGGTGTGTGTGCACATTGCTATAAATGCGAAAATGAATTCCTCGCTCACGCCTGGAATATTTACCATCGGAGCCATTACACTCACAGGATAGTCGTAGTCGTTCATTCCAGCAAAAATCGAAGCGATGTTCAGCGCGCCTTTCCAGTCGTAGTCGTCAATTTCAATAATTTCCTTGATTCGTTCGAATGCCGCGTTCACAAATTCCTCCTCGTTGGAAACCTTGAATGTTTTATTCAGATTTTGAAGCGATTTTACTTGTAGTTCCAAATTCAGCGGGTCGATAGCATATTTCGGTAATTTAGAAATCAACTGTTCGTCAATATCTTTCTGCATCTCTGTTACATAGTACTCATTATCAATGGTTTCCAACTTCAATCGTGCAAAAACCAAATTGCGGCGAACGTACGGATGGTTTGGGTTCAACGCCTTCAAACGTTGCATCTCCTTGAGGAACGCTTCGTCGATTGGCATATTGTTGGCGGTGTATTTCAGCCACATTTTGTTGACTTGCAGACCAACATACGCTGGTTTGTCGGGCACTTGCATACGGTCGATGACCGATTTCGGGTACCGACCCGACAAAACTTGTTGCATAATATATTTTTGAATCGCCAAAGCGCGGTCCTCATTGTATTCCTTGAGTGCTTTGTGAAATGCATACACCGTGTAGGCTTGTTCTTGGCGGTTGGTTGAAATGTCGTATTCCACAACGATTTGCACTTCCGCAAAACGGTGTTTTGAGAGCAGACCGTCCATTTTCTTGAGGTTGTCGCCACGCGAAATATAAGAAAGAACTTCTTCGTGCGATTTTGTCTTCAGGAACTGCCATTCGGTTGCCACAATGTCGGTGTAGAACAAGTCCCACGAGTCCTTGCTCTGTGTGATGATTGGCACCGAATTGCCCGAATATTTTGCAATTGAGCTTACAATGCTGTTGATTCGCTCGCCGCGCAACTGCATATTTTTTTCTGGATTACCGTCAACCGAAGTATAAGCCGAAACAATGAATGCAAGTGGCTTGAAATCAGGTTGTTTCATTGAATCAATAAATGCTACGATGTCTTCAGGGCGATATTGCGAGCGTCCGATTTCAAATGGAATCACAAAACTGATGGTGTCGCGTTCAACTTTTGGATGGTAAATAAATGTGTTATAACGCGTTACTGTGTCAGGGAACGGCAACAGTTCCGGCATATTGAAACCATCAATTTTTTTGTCGTAGCTTGGCATCAACGTTTTGCACAAATGCTTGTTTTTGATAACCAGCACGTTATATTCGTAGTCGGTTACGCCTTCGGGCAGTTCGCCCAACAACAAACGGAGTTTCGACGATGAATTTCTGCCTGCATAAATATTTTGTTTGTCGAAGTCTTTCACAAATATCGGTTTTGTGGAGTATCCTTTGGTTGGCAATTGGTTGTTGACAACATTTTCGCCGTTGCACGGAAACTGTTTCATATTTACAATGTCAACCGCAATTGCATCGGTCGGGTCTTTTAAAAGTTTTTTAAGACCTTTATAATCAGAAGTTTCGAAGTAAATTTTACCTCGTTCGATTGTCACCATTGAGCGGAGCAGCTCAATTTCTTTGTATTTTGCGCACGCTTTGCAGAATTTTGCATCGTACCAGCCAATGCCTTGGTTCGAGCCAGTTAATTTCAAGCCCGATGCTTTTATGTCTTTTTTTGAGGCGGTTATCAAATTGTAGTTGCCCACGCTGATTGACACGTAGAGTTTTTTCCCAGTTTTGTCGATGCCGCAGCCAATGCCCGCGAATACGAAGCGTGGATTTTGTAGAATTTCAACGGATTTTCTTTTAAAAATCTGGAACACAATATCTTGTGCCACTTCGTCGTAAGTCATCGAAATTTTTGCCCGTTGAATGGAGGTTTTCATCGTGATTTCATCAACTTGATGAACGCCACCGTCCTGATTTAGAATACGTTGCTGCAACGAATATTTTGCAGGTGCGTATGAAACGCGGATTTCATCGGTTTTTGCCATATAATCGGCAAATTCCTGTGATGCGCCTTGCAAAACTTGGTTCGGCATCAACATTCTATAGCCCTCCTTATGTAGCTCTCTATCAATGTAATACAAAATTGCATCGCGCATCAAGGTAAGGTTGAACGCTTCGGGATACAATTCTGTAAGATATGATTCCACACGGGCTGGCTCCCTAAAATTCTCTGTCTGGGCGAGCGATTGCACCGCAAGGAACGCACTCAGCAGAAGGATTACTATGCTTTTGATTTTCATTTAGACAGACTCTTTAACGAATTAATTCTTTCAAACTGCAAATATATGATTTATACGCAAAAACGCAAAAAAGAAAACATAGTTATAGAATTTTTCATCGAATTACCGAGAACGAAATGCCTTTTATTTTGCGATACATTTCCAATGAATACACATCGGTCATTCCCGAAATAAAGTCAACCACCGAGAAAATCCGTGCGTAGCCGTCATGTTCGCCGCTTTTAAGTTGCGACGGCAAAAGGCGGAGCAGCTGTGAGGTGTAGAGTGTGGAATCCTTGCGCAAGGTGGCGGTTACGAATTCTTGGAGCAATTCGCTCAAAATTCTATGTCCAGCCACTTGAATTTCAATTACTTCACGGGCATTGTAGATTTTTTCCGTCGCTAAGTCTGCCAAGGTACTAAGTGCGTGTTGCGGTGTGCCATGCAATGCTTCCGCCAAAGATTTGTGGAAATTCGACCGCATAATGTCGTCGTAGTTTTCCCAAAACACATTCACACAGTCGGTTATAAGTTTGTTGATGGTCCGTGAGCGGAGAATTACAATTTGCTCGTTTTCGTCGTCAACTTCTTTCAGTGAATGTTCCAAATCAGCCAGTGCCACGCGGTCGGTTTTCGGGTCGAAAAACGCCATCATCAAATCTTTTGCCTGTTTTGTAGGAATAATACCGAGGCGGTGAGCGTCCTCCAAATCAACAATTTGGTATGAAATGTCGTCGGCGGCTTCCATTAGGAATACCAACGGGTGACGGCCATACACACGGTCGTTGCCTTGATATGTTTCCAACCCCAATTCTTTGGCTACTTTCTGCAAAATGGGCAATTCGCTTTGGAACACGCCATATTTGTGGTATGGAGATTTTTTTGCAAGAAAGTCCGCCGATGTGCACGGGTATTTCAATAGTGTGCCGATTGTGGCGTAAGTAAGAGCAAAACCGCCTTTTCGCCGTCCTGCGAAATGGTGTGTCAGCAAACGGAATGTGTTGGCGTTGCCTTCGAAATTCGTAAAATCAAGATATTGGTCGGGAGTGAGAAGTGATGAGATCTCATTTTTATCGATTTCCTTAAAATAACGGGAAATGGCATTTTCGCCCGAATGCCCGAACGGAGGGTTTCCCAAGTCGTGTGCCAGACATGCCGACGACACAATTGTGCCAATGCTGTCGAGCAAATGCGGCTGCACATCAATGTTGCGTTCCGCCAAACCGTTCGCCACCATATTTCCCAGCGACCGTCCCACCGAAGCAACTTCGAGGCTGTGGGTCAGTCGGTTATGGACAAAAATACTTCCCGGCAAAGGGAACACTTGCGTTTTATTTTGCAATCGTCGGAAAGGCGACGAAAAAATGATTCTATCGTAGTCGCGTTGAAACTGTGAACGCACGTCCTGCTGGCGTGTTTCCTCGTTTTCCAGTCCTAAGCGTTTTGGCGATAATAACTTATTCCAATCAAGCATACGTTTTTGTTTGTTGTGCAATAATATGAATTTTATTCGTCTGCAAAAAGGCATTTCAAAAATAAACCATATATTTGAACAAAATTATTGCAGAATGAAAAATTTGTTTATTGTTGTTTTGTTTACAATGGCAAGCGTCAGCGTTAATGCCCAAGATAAAATAGGTGAAATCTGCAAATGGGATTTCGACAAAAAATGCGCGGTCGCCCTTACATTCGACGACTGGCTCACAACCCATCCTACAATTGTGGTTCCCGCATTGCAGGAACGGGGAATGACGGCAACTTTTTATGTAATAACGAAAGATTTGAATCAAAATACGATAACACAAATCAACACCGCCGCAGAATTAGGCAACGAAATTGGAAACCACACAGTAACACACCCATCATCGGATGTGACTATTGCGGAAGAGGCACGTCCGGCAAAGGAGCGGCTTGATGCGGCACTCGTTTCGCAACAAGTTTTGACGTTTGACTATCCGTATGGCGCATTTTCTAATGAAACAATTGATTCAGTGCGAAAATCGGGACACATCGCGGCTCGTGGCGTTTGGCCACCATCTTCGTATTCCTATAATTTCGCGCCAAACGACGACGACTATTACAATCTGCGCACCATTGGTGTAGGAGCCGCAAACGGTGCCAATGGATTGACAACTACCGCTCAATTTGCCAGCTACCTTACAAAAGCTATCAAAGGAGGAGGTTTTATTACGTATCTTTACCACGGAGTGGGAAAATCAAGCGACTATGCAAATATCCACAAAGATTCGCTCTATGCGCAGTTGGACACACTAAAGTCTCTCGACGACAAAATTTGGATAACAACTGTTGCAGATGCAATAAAATACCATCGTGAAGCGCGATGTGCTTCGTTTTCTGGAATCGAAATCGGCAATGTAAATCCTGATATCTATATAATTGGACTTGTTGATACATTACCAGATGATATTTATAATCAGCCACTTACGGTGAAAGTGTATAACAACGGCAACACATTCTGCGAAATTCGCCAAGGCGATGAAATTTGCCCGATTTTATATCAAACAAATGAATACGTGATGTTCCGCGCCATTCCCGATGGCGGGAATATTTCGTTGAAACGAGGGTATTGGGACATCAATTCGGTACAGGATATCAACGACATTGCCACAATCTCAGTGAATAATAAAACGATTTTTGTAACAACCGATACACACGCCACTGTTGTTTTCTATACCCTCACAGGGAAAATTCTTTCAAAACGGACTGGAACGTGCAGTTTTTCTGTTGCAAAATCGGGTTCTTATATCGTTACCGTTAATGGTTTGCCTAAAATAATCGTAATCAACTAATTATGCGTAAATTCATTCTCATTCTTACTCTTTGCGTGGTTTCGGTTTTGGGTTTTTCCCAGAAAATGAAGAAACTGTATGCGTTGTATAACAAACAGGATTATGTGAAATGTGTGCAGCAATGCGACGCTACGCTCAAAAAAAATCCTGATATGCTTGAGGCGTATTATGTTAAGGCGATTTCGTATTTTGAGATGGCGCAGAACTCCTCGAATTACAAGGAATTTTCGAAAAATCCGTTGTTGGATTGTCTTTCAAATTTGAGTATTCTCAGCGCAAAGGACGAAGATAGGGAAATACTCGACGAGCACAATGATACATTGTTGATTATTAAGGAATTTGCCGAAAATCGCGCACGGAAAATTAAGACAGTTAATACGTCGGAGGCGCAGGCTATTCAGCAAAAACTTGCGAGCATTTTCCGTACGAAAAAAGCCGATGGACTTGAATTTGCCCGTCTTGACGCGGAAGCTGGCCGCTACGATAAATGTTATTCAAAGGTGGAACGACTGTATGCCAAAGCGCCGGCTGAGGTAAACAGTTCCAACGACAATTACACGGCGCTTACGCAAGGGGCGATTTTGCTCGCCGAAAATTGGATGTTCAGCGATTTGTTCACGCTCATCCGCACCTATAAAACGAAATTTAATGGAAATTACGCTATCAGTGCGGGATTTAAAAAAGCATTGCTTATCAGTATCGACACTGCACGCACCGACGACGATAAGACGTTGTTTTATGATTTCTCGCAAAAAGGATTGGAATTGTATCCCGAAGACAAAGGAATAATTAGTCACATAGAAAATCGATGGGTGGAATTAATCAACTCGCAGTCAGCTGCTTACCGAGCAACAGCCACGCACGAACGTACGTGGAAGGACAGCGTGTTGCTCCGTAACGCATACCGCTATTTGGCGTTGGCAAAAGAGATTTTTCCGGGTAACCGTAAATTCATTGATATGGAAACGAAACTGAACACGGAATTCCATACTATTCCGTTTGATTCAGAGAAACAACGGTTTCAGAAATATGCATTGGAAGCAGTAAATTCGTGGCGTACAAAAGGTTGCGAGTGCGATACAAGCGAAATCGTGTATGTTGCCCCTGTGCCTACAATTGAATGGGACACCACGCTGGAACGGCTGGCTAACGAGCATGCACGGGAAATGTTTTTCGAAAACCACAGCGAGGACATCAATCTGAAAGGCGAAACGCCGTGGGATCAAATCAATAAGACGCAATATAAAGGTACTACCTACGAAAACGAAAATGGACTAAATTTTGTGCAGGCAATGAAAATGGCGTTTTGCGTGGGTTACGGATTTTCGTTTAATGGTGTGTATGGCGACGAAGGTTTGAAATCAGTGATAGATTCTGTTGTAACACATTGGATTACAGAACCGAAGTCTCAAAATTGTATGAAGGTGATGACTCCCGACATTACTCACATGGCGTTGGGAATGTATGGCGACAAGTGGGTATTTTGGGCGATTACCAAATATGATATTTTGGTGCGTGAAAAGAAAAAATCTGAATAACGATGCTCAAATCGTTTTTTACGAAAGATTGTGTTGAAGCTGGCTGTGATGAGGCAGGACGGGGTTGTCTTGCTGGTCCGGTGTATGCCGCCGCAGTGATTCTTCCGCCAGATTACCATAATGCTGATTTGAATGATTCCAAGCAGTTGAGCGATAAAAAACGGAAAGAGCTCCGCGAACAAATCCAGCACGATGCGATGGCGTGGGCGGTGGGCGTTGTTGACAATCACGAAATTGACAAGATAAACATTTTGAACGCCTCGTTTTTGGCGATGCATCGGGCATTGGACAAACTATCGCTTGTCCCCGAACATATTATTATAGACGGCAATCGTTTTAAGAAATACAAAGATATTCCGTTTGACTGCGTGGTGAAGGGTGATGGTAAATTTTTGTCAATTGCGGCAGCATCAATTCTTGCAAAAACGTACCGTGATGATTTTATGGACGAACTCCACGAACAATTTCCGTTTTACGATTGGAAATCGAACAAAGGATATCCCACGCTACGCCATAAATTGGCAATACAAGAGCACGGATTGACTGATTTCCATAGAGTTACGTTTAACTATGAAATACACACGCAAATGACTTTGGAGTTGTGATTATTCGCCAATGCTCACTGTAAAATCCTGACGTTCAATTTGTTTGTTGCGGTAGAGCAGCAATTCCTTGCAACGGAAAATTTTCGTTTGTACACCCGATGAATAATAAAATTTCAGAGTGATTTCTCCATTTTCGAAATCGGAATAGGTACGTTCCTCCACCACAAGATTCGGTTCAACAATGGAAGCGATTTCTCCTTGGAACAAAATACTTTTCCCTACAAAACTATATATGGAATAGCCGTTGTCGAAACGAGAAAAATTCTCCGACATTACTTTGAAATTTGGATTGTTGATGCTTGTGGGAATTGATAATTCCACTTTGTAGAAACGTTCCAGGCTGCCGCCCGTGTTTTTCACCAATATGCGAGGATAAAAGTTCACTTTGCTGAATTTTCCACCTGCCATAATTGGAATTCCGCCCGTGTTTGTGACGCTATATAATTCTATTTCAGGACGTTTCCCTTTTGCATACAAATCGCGGATTTCGTATTCCTCCATCAGTTGAGCTCTTGTTTCCGAGCGTTTATAAAAGCGATGGTCGCCGTTCATGTGGGGAGCAAGATGGCTGTTCGGCACTTGTATGCCAATTACAAATCCGTTATCGGCGGAAACCACAATTTTTTCGATTATGCAGTCTGGCACCTTCGGTGAAATGTTTATGTCGCAGATGAATCGAAGCCATGAAATCAGTTCTTCGTTATGCAGAGGTTCAATATTTTTTGGTATTTTTCGTTGCGAAGATACGCCAACAAAAATAATTCCGCCATTCGCATTCGCCATTGACGAAATTAATGTGGTGAAAAAAAACGCTGATTTTTCGTCGTTTAGGACGATAGCCTTTGCTGGAACGTATTCCAACGTGAGCGAAGCCTTCAGTTTATACTGAAAAACTTCTTCCAGTCCGTGTTGAGTTATTGAAACCATAGCACAAAAATACACAAATCTCGTTATCTATCGAAATGGGGATGCGGATATTCGACTTCTTTGAAATAATAGTGTCGGTGTGCGCCATTTTCGTCGATTATCAGCAATTTGCCGTCGTCTCCAACTGCGGAAATTGCGCCTTTGAACACACCATTTTTGTCTTTGAACGATGAAACTGTGTTTAACAAATATAAATGTTGTCCGTATGCAGTGCGAATGGCGTCGCTACTTTCCGAAATCGCCTCGTAGCATTCTCTGAATTTTGTGAGAAATAGCTCCAAAACCGCTTTGCAGTTGCAATCTTGTCCAATTTCAAGTTTTAGTGATGTGGGATTCGGCGCACCTACAAACGAAGTTTGGTTCACGTTGAGTCCAATTCCCACTATTGATGTTTCTATCATCTTGGAAATCAGAAGGTTTTCAATAAGAATACCGGCAATTTTTCGCTCACCCACATACACGTCGTTCGGCCATTTTACGGTAACATTGTCGCAAAAGCACGCAATGGTGTCGCGTACAGCCATCGAAACGCATTGTGAGAGAATAAATTGATTGTTGGCGGGAATGTGCGATGGATGCAAAATCACGGAAAACAACAAATTTTCGCCACGATTCGAGACCCAGCAATTTCCTATTTGTCCTCGTCCTTTTGTCTGGAAATCAGTGCGTACCACGGTAAATTCCGGCACTTGTTCACGGCGCACTAAATCCATCGCATAATCGTTTGTTGAAGAAATTTCATCAAATTCAATGATATTGTTGTATCTTTCCACCGCAAAAATTAAAAAAATGAAACAAATTTTTTCTATACTATCCTTGTTGCTTGCGGCACAAGGCCTTTTCGCACAAGAAGTGAAAATCGCTGGCAAAATTACAAATAATAATGCAGACCAGAGCCACGATTCCATAACATTGCAGATAAATACTTCGATGGAAAATCCCGTGCGACTGAAATCGGCGGTGTCGAAAAAAGGAGCGTTTTCGTTTGTATATACCGAAAACT
>JAEEGL016542047.1_pt1 | contig 33373 bp, 22 predicted proteins | sample 9134231 | NCBI WGS metagenome assembly JAEEGL01 (sample SAMN16246548, study PRJNA631951) | gut metagenome | biome: gut microbiome; feature: rumen; material: fiber-attached | host: Bos | place: Iran: Karaj | collected 2018-10 | reverse complement strand
TACGGCCCGACATAGAAATGATGGCTGCCAACTGCGGTAATACATTCGACGAGATGCTGACTGAGCTGAAGCGTATGTACGACGGCTACCATTTCGGCAAAGGTATGACCGACATTTATAACCCCTTCAGCATGGTGAAAGCCCTGAAGTCAGGGGAGATCGACAAGTACTGGTTCGACAGTGCCACGCCGGGTGCCCTTATCGCCATGCTGAGCGAGATGCCGCAACTGGAGATTAGCGACGTGGATGGTGCCCTTTGCGAGTCGAGTGACTTCGACAGATCCTTCGACAGCTACCAGGCACCACTGCCTGTGCTCTACCAGAGCGGCTATCTGACAATCAAGTCCTATGAGAAGGATATCGACATGTACACGCTTGGCTTCCCCAACGAGGAAGTCAGGAAAGGCTTTGCAAGTAGTCTTTACAGCTACGTCACCAACTCGACGGGTGACGAACGAGAACGCTCTGCCCTGATGAAAGCCTATAAGCAATTCTGGCGTAGCGATGACCTTGCTGCCTTCATTGAGGCCATCAAGGCGTTTTATGCCAGCCTGCCTTACCAATGGGAGAAAAATAATCGTAACGAGCATTACTACCACGCGCTGCTCTATACATTGCTTATGGCTTTCGGGGCAGATGTCAAATGTGAGGAGCCTGGTGCCAAAGGATGTTCCGATATCACACTCCTCATGCCGAAGGGCATCTACGTGATGGAGTTGAAATATAACAAGAGTGCCGATGAGGCCCTGCAGCAGATTGATGAACGTGGCTATGCAGACAAATACCTTCTTGACGGCCGGCCCGTGACCAAGGTGGGTATATCGTTCTCCTCAGAAGAAAGAAACATCACAGACTGGAAATATACAAGATAAGCAAGCACAAGAACCAAATGAATAGAATGCTGAACAGAATGCATAAGACAAGACTACATATCATCCGGATATTCGCCCTGCAGCTCCTGCTGCTGATGGCAGGCGGCATGCTGAATGAGGCGTGGGGTAGAATCACCTATCATATCCTCTCGCTGCCATTCGACACTTACCAAAGGGACGGAACGAACAATATTGAAGGTTCTACGGTATCTAAATTTCAGTCCAACGTTCGTGTGGAGGCGCTTTGTTGTTGGGGCAACGATCAATATGTGGGTTTGCCAAATGAGTATAAAAGTCCACTGATAGGCGACGCTAACTATCATTACTATCTTGCAGAGCATATCACCAAAAGCGACAAGCCTCAGAAATTGTACGGTTATACTAATTCGACCTACTATTTCTATACTATCAATGGATCAGTAGACAATGCCGATAATTCGAGCAATTATCTTGCACCTGGTACAGAAATGACAGGTGACGTAGATATTTATGTGACCTATACCTATAACCCCAACGATGCTGGTGCCTCTATGCACATGGACCTGTCGGCAACTCGAAATTATACTGGAGACGGATTGCTTTCTTCAAGCCAGGAGTATAACATTCGTTTGAAAGACCGTATGCTGGTGCTGAATCAAAACCGTCAGAACCGTCCTGGTGCCGTCAAAGACGGATTCTATACCGAAGAAGATTTGCACAGTGATGATTTTCGTTGGATAGAAGCTGGAGGCTTGAATAACGTTGGAGGCTATCGTTTCTTCAAATTCCAGTTTGGTGGTAACGACCCCTACAATGTTACTATCTATACAGCCTACAACAAGCCCACCACTCTTAGGACGAAAGATAAAAATAATGTTGCTTTTGAACTAAATGGCAATCAATCTGACTATGATAAATATATTGGAAAAGGCAAGAATGTATATAAGGAATACAGAGGGGCTTCATTTTTTGCCAAACTAAAAGATGGTGTGGTAGATGGTAATAATATGTGGCTATCAAGTGAGGCCGACCTCCAGTGGACAGACCTGATGTCTGAAGGTGCGGCTAAAAAAGACAATGCCACGATAAAAGTTGTACCAGGATATTTTAAGGGCCCTTCAGACCACGACTATAATAAATCCATTTCTAATTATTATGAGATGAGCCCCATCTTCAACTCCTTTGCCATACTCAATCATTCAAGCGGCACGGGCTATGTACTTGCTGCCTCAAAAATGAATGTGGGTAATAGTGATAAAGGAGTTAACAACTGGCAACCACGCTCATCGGATGGAGCTATACAATTTCTGGACTATGATGGAAATGGTAATAATGTGAAATTAACCTATAAAGCCCCTGCTGATGTCAGTAGTATAGTGCCTTATGAGGTCAAGAAGTATATATTAAGGGTTGTAACGCCTTTTAATAATAATATTGATGCAACTATTGAGTGGAGCGACAAGGATGAAAATGATGAAATAACGGTGTCAATGATACCTGAGTCGTTAAGGCGTAAGTATGTCGGATACACTGGTTTCTTTGCTGATGCCGCCCACAACACCTCAATATCAACCTTTGCCGATGCGCAGGATAAATGTGCAGTTGAGGATGGGAAAACAGTTGTCTATGTCGGTTATCAGACTACTGCGGATATGCCTTTTACCGCGATGGGTATTAGTGATAGCTATACTTCCGCCACGTGGTATGAGTTGACTGATGCTGATGATGCCACTAATAATAAGAAGATAAAGTGGGACACCAGTGACAATAAGTTTAAGAGCAGCGGAACTACAGGCTCTTATTCCAAAGAGGGTGAGTTTGCCTTTATGGGTGACCCCTACGAGTTGCGTGTCGTAAACCGCTATCTGTCGGAAACTAACACAGGCAACCGATATGTGGCTAGTCCAGCTAGTAACGATAATCCGTTGACGCATTCAGCCACTCGTGACGATAATGTGTGTAAGTGGTATATTCCTAATGATGATACAGAGGGGTCTTTCTTGCTGAAAAGATATGATGACGATGGCTATTGGCAATGGACAACTGGTACCGTCAATACCATCAAATATCAAAACAGCACCTCTACTCGCATCAAGGTGATACCGATAGGCACACTTAATTACACCTTCAAGATAGTAGACTTAGCAGGTAATATAGCAGTAGCTGCCACCGTGGCAAAAGAACCTTTCTCGGCTCTCTCGGGCTTCGCCAGCATTCCTGCAGATATCCGAAGCCCCTTCTTGGCTGACGAATTGGTATCGTATTATAGTACATATACAGGTGGAGGCAGAAGCTATTTAGACGGATCAATTTCAGCATTGCCAGGTACGGGTTGTGATATCTTTATCAGCTATACCACCACAAATCTTTCAGGTAAGAGTATAAACCTTACGAGTAGCCAGGTATTCAATGTTAAGTTGAACGACCGCTATATTTACAAAAATAACTCTGACAAGATAGTGGCAAGCTCAGAGCCTTCGTTGGAAACAGACCCTTATAAATGGCGTCTGGAAGGTAGTGACCCTTATGCAATCAAGATTTATAATGTGGGGGCAGGCAAGTATGTGAAGGTTGATGGCGAGTGGGGAGATAACAAGGCACTTACGTTTGAATCTAGTATTGCAAACGGTTCTCGCTTCGTAGCGATGATGGGTGGTTCCTCTGGTATTTACGAGGTGTTGGCCGCTTCTGAAGGTACTACTTATTATCATATCGGTAGGGCTACCGGAGAAGATACTGAAACGAAGATTTATCTCAATAGTACATATGCCCATGGTGCCGATGAACTCCGCTTTGTGCTGGAAATGGATGTCTCCATTACCTATCACATAATTGACAAGGCAAAGCAAAAACTTGGTTTTACCATCGTTTCGAGGAATGCCCGCCTGTCAATACCTGAAGAGTACGTCAGCCCGCTGGTTTCAAATTACTATTTCTACTCCACCCGTGCTGAGGCCGAACTATATCGAACTGATGGAACAGTGGGAACCAGGATTACCGAGATATCTGCAGAATCAGATCATAACAATGATGTATGGGTGGTCTACGATACCAACGACCGCGTGGAGTATGGCGTTGGCAGTAAGATGTATCGTCTGAAGTTTGACGATGGTGACACCTTCCACCAAGAGGATGGTCACGACCACATGAACGCTACGGCTCAAAAGGCTATATATCCCTATATCAACGGTGACTGTAACTTCTTTGTCTATGGTGAGGACGAGTTGCAGGAACAGCTGGCTGGTGCATCCAGTACCCGTACCCGCTGGGCTTGGTATCTGGAGAGTGCCAACAGCGACCCCTATCATGTGAAGATAGTGTCGCGTCAGCAGGAACCTGATGCACAGCAAGTTTATCAGCGCATGTATTTCCGTACTTATGTTGTCAATTATGGAGGTGCTAATCATGTTGTGACTGGTACTACCACACCAGGTGTCACGGAAGTCCTCGGAACAGAATACATGGTGCTTGGCCAGCCTCAGCACTATAAGCTCGTTACCGTCGACGAAATCGATGACGGCTCGACTACGGAGCGCCGTACTGTTACTTCCTTCGAACAATATTGGAAAACGTGGGAAACTATTACAGATGGTGTCACAAAAAAAGACTCAGATAACAATAACCCCAATATTGATGACCAAGGTAATGTTACTGTTGATCTTTCTTTCTCCGAAGCAGTTAGTGCTGACGTTAGAAGCACGGTGGAAGCGGGTTTGCATACTTATACCGCTTGGGCAAAGTCACGTCCAACGCAGAAGAAACAAGCCGCTAAGCGTTTTGCCAACGAAACGCATTACTATCATACAGTCAATATGGGTACTGGTACCTTTGACTTTGAAGAGATGGAAGTTACACCCGTGCTGGTGTTGCTTGACCAGCGTGGGTGGGAAATTATGCGTAAACCATTACCTACAGGTACTGATGACCCCGAAAAGGAGGCCAAATACGATGCCATACGTCCTTATAACAGTCCGATGGTGAAAGAGTATAAGTTCTGGTCAAAGCCTACGAAGGCAAGAAACCACCACTACTATAAGGTCGCAAATCCTATCACTAAGAGTGCTACGAGTGATGAGCCTTATATCTCTACCGACTTGACGCAACTACCGCCAATCACTGCTAAGAATGTTAAAGACAACTATGGCGACCTGAATGACCAGTATGTTACCTATGTTACCAAGGATGAATATCTAGTTAGCGATATGACTTTCCTTATTCAGCAAGGAGAGTCTTTTGCCAAGACTACCGACGGTAATACTATAACTACTGAAAGTGTTGGTACAGGTTTGTCTGACAAGATTATGGGTGGCACTATTACCAACCAGATGCAATGGACGCTTGGCAGTAAAGGAAAAGATGCTCTAAACACGGAAATGGGTTTGGGGACTGACACTTATCCAGATTCTTATACCAAGGGGCTTATATCATTGGATACTTTCGACCCCTACAATGTACAGATACAGAGTGTTAGCAATAGTGGCAGGTACTTTACCTCTAATGCTACGAATGCTGTGTTGGACGAAGGCTCTACAGTGTCGACCACCAATGCAGGAACTGGTGTTACACTTACTGATGGAGCAGAGAAATATACCGCACTTACTTACGACAACTCAACGTTGCATGTTACGAACAGCACCTTTATGGTAGTGCAGGATGAGAATGGTAATATGCAGCTAATGCCTCGCTTCGACCAATATCGTCGTGTGTCTGGACTGAATGGAATGGCAAATGCCACCACAGCTTCCGCAGATGATACATCGGGCAGTCAGACTACCTTCCTCGTTCGACCTCGCATTCATGAGTATATCATTGTGGATAATCAGGGTGATGAGTCGTTGCGTTATAAGTTGGCTGGCGACAGCTATCCCAGTATCCCTGCACAGTTCCAAAGTCCGCTGGCTTCCGGCTTCCAATATTATAAAACCTTGACGGCAGACGGCACTGATCATGACTATACGATAGGCTCAATTGGTGGCGAGATTACGGGTTCGCTGGCAGAAGCTGAGTTGACATATTCAGAAAACACTGCGCAAGTATATGTCCGCTATCAATATGATGAATCTGCCGACCATGACCGTGATAACTTATTGCAGGGTCCGTGGCTGAGTATGACGCTAGGGGGTTCGTCACAATGGGTGGAATATGCAGGCACGCTGAACGCGGATGGTGGTATTTATACAGATACCAAACCAGACACATCGGAGGGATTAAAGGCTGCGCGTCAGTGGCATTGGAAATTTTTAGGAAGTCCTTTTGATACATCATCAAGCTATTACGTTGCTCCTGACCCCTATAGGGTGGAACTGTATAACCGTCAGGCGAATGGAGGTTCTGATGCAAACATGAGTACACCAATAAAAATAGGCTCGGCTAATCGTTTCGCACTGGTTAGCCATTCTTCTGGTGAAGGCTATGCATTGGCGGCAGCGGGAGAAAAGGACTATAATTATCAGTTCCTCAATGGTAGTGGTATGACGGCACCGTCTTCGACCCCAGCTTCTCTTGTTACAGAGGCCAGTTTCGGTAGTAGCGGTACGATCAGTGATAATGCCAAAATCACAGTCAATAACGATATTGCCCATACATATACTTATAAGGTACTTACGAATGCCCTAACGTTAGCCGTTAGCCACGACCAAACAGACACAGAAGCTCAGGGGAATAGCTATAGCCCCGTGATACCATACGATATCCAGTCACCGTTGTTGAATCAGGAAGACTACAAGTATTACGGAACAGCAACAGATGCTAATTCTGATGGTGTTTATGAGATAGATACTAAATCGTTGTTAGACAAGTTATATGGTCTGTATGAAGATGAAGTCTATGTGCGTTATACCTACGATAAGAATACATCGCCATTCAGGGTTCCCAATGAACGTAATGCTGTGGGAAACGCAGAGGACCCTGTAGGCGTTGGCAGTGGTACCAATTATTCTCCGTTGGACATCTCAGGACAGTTGGGCTATAACATCATTTGGCTTGATGACAAGATGATGTATTACAATAGTGGCACAATAGGCAGTAAGGTTGATCAAGCATTGTCAGGTGATAATAATGATGAATGGATATTTGAGGGTGGAGACCCGTATGCATTGAAGATTAAGAATAAGTCAGGCGATTTGTATGTTGATGGTACAGCTACACTAGAATCTACTACGACTCCCCCTCAAACCTTCATGCTGCTGAAAAAGGAAAACTATGACTATGGCATGCTGGCAAAGACAGGAGCTGGTGGCTATCGTCTAACAGACTATGGTCAGACTGTTACGGCAGAGAATGGTGATCCGAACAAATATATCATATTTGCCCTTGCTACGCACGACCTTATCTATACGTTGAGGAATCCTATCTCAGGTGAATCTGCATATATTATTAACTATAGAACAGAAATAAACGGTTCTAAGACAGCTCTTAATATCCCTGTTACTACCAAAAGAACAGTTAGAGCGACAAACTATTCGTTGCATGCAGGTAAGGTCAGTCTAGGTGACGTTTTGGAAACACCTTCAGCTATGAGTCGTCCGTATTGCTCGTATACTTATTACATTGAAAAAATTACGTATTCAGGCGAAACAACTGCGATTACAGAGCTTGAAAAGTATGAAGGCTTGAAGTGTGAAGACTTACCAGACGATGTGGACTTAATTAATAAGGATGTTTACGTCGATGTGGTGTACGATTACAACACGTCAGATGTCTTTGAGCATCAGAAAGACTATAAGGCTAATCCTGAGTTCAGGTTCTATGATGCTAACGAAGCAACGACCACTCGTTGGTATACATTAGATACCCGTACTGCTACGCCAGCACTGATGAACTATAAGCTGACGGACAATACAGTAGGTACTGCCGAGGGACGCGACCTGCACTATACCAACGACTATCTGTGGACTGTTGAGGGCGATCCTTATGGCTTCTATATCCATAACCGCTATGCAGCTAAGAATGCAAGTTCGTGGAGCTCTGTGATAACGACAGCAAGTGATCCTGCTGCAGATGTCGCACTCACAATGAGTGAAACGACAACCTATGCAGTGTATGAGATGACACCAACGTCTGTTAATGGCTACTTCCGCTTGCACCCGATGAATAAAGGCGGTATCTATGTTTACAATCTTTCAGGTACACCTAAACTGAGTGCAACGAGTGTGGTTGACTGGAAGTTTACACTTGATGAGGCGCAGGTGAAACCATATAAAGATCGTGCTGGCTATGTGGGTGGCTTGAACTCGACAGGTAAGACTTCCTACGATGCAGCAGGAACACTGATTGCCAAACAAGGTATTGTCTATACAAACAGTAATATTCAGGGATATTCTCAAGGTTACTATCGCCTTACTAACATTCCTGGGGCATCCGGTGTCAGCACAGCCCGCTATCTGAGTGGATATAGGAACAAAATAGAAGCAGATTATGATGATGACGGCAATCCTGAAACAGCCTCCGTTCAGATTCCTATTCACTTCTATGAAAGAAAGGGTGTGACAAATACCGTATTTGACGATTTGGGAACTAATAACGATAACTATACACGTATTCCTGGTCAGTGGGGGGACGTTCCTGTTCCAGCACCAGAGTACGATGCTGCCAGTATCTTCTACTTTAAGTCTTCAACCAGTCCAACTAGGATACTTACTCAAGACTTGGAGGTCGTGGGTAATAAGATGACTGCAACAACGAACGGTGGTACACAATTTACCGTAGAAGATCTTGGCGGTGCTGTGGTGTCACTGCATGATGGCAATGCAACGATAGGTAGTAGAAACTATCTGCATTATAACCAAGCTAGCACGATTTTTGATGCGAAGTATGGCACGGGTGTAGAACTAGCGGACCATAGCAAGTGGTGCATGGAACCTGCTAACGACCAAGGACTGCTTCTTTCTGTCAATAGTGGTGGTACAGGCGATGACTATTATTATGCCACATTCTATGCACCTTTTGACGTTTCGTTACCTTCTGCTGTTGATGCTTATACGTGTTCTACATGGAATAATGAAATAATACATCCTGTGAAGGTTGCTGCCAGCAGTCCATACGCAGAAGGTAAGTTTGTGCCTGCAGGCTCGGCAGTTATCATTCGTTCTACGAGTAGTTCCGCTGTTAAGCTGACACTTCCCAACACCACACCTTCCAATATGCCTTTGACTTCTTGTTTCTTAGGTAGTAATCTGACAGGAAAGCTTGATGCAGTAGACCCTGTAAGGGATATATATACTTTAGGCCTACCAATGACAGGTTCCTTTACCCAAGAAGGTAACTATAATACATCTGGAGAAATAAAAGCTGTGACACCAGAAAGAGGGCTTACTGGTATAGGATTCTACATCAATGCCAATCCGAATAGAGAGGCAGACCCATCAAAAGCTTTGTGGAAGCGTAACAATCTCTATGTGCTGGCCAACAAGATCTATCATCGTGCAGCTGGCGGTGGTGCTCGTGAGAAAACTCGTGGCATCGAGTTCGTGCCTGTCATCTTCGATGATGAGGGTGGGGAAGAGCTGCATGGTATCCGGGATGAGGCCGATAGGGTAGGTGACGGCTGCGTCTATGACCTTTTAGGCCGCAAGGTGGCTACGAAGGAGCAGGTGGAGGACGGCACATGGCGTCAGCAGCTGAGGTCCGGCATCTATATCATCAACGGCAAAAAAATAAGGCTTTAATATTTGGTAGTTCGCGCAGTTATTCGTACCTTTGCAGCCAAAATTGAAATAATAGACTTGAAAATAACAATGGGAAAAGTAATTCTTACCGGTGACCGCCCCACCGGAAAACTTCACTTGGGGCACTATGTAGGCTCGTTGCGCCGTCGCGTCGAGCTGCAGAATGCGGGCGATTTCGACCGTATGTTCGTGTTTATGGCCGATGTGCAGGCACTGACAGACAATGCTGACAATCCGGAGAAGATCCGACAGAACATCATAGAGGTGGCGCTCGACTACCTCGCAGCCGGACTCGATCCGGAGAAGTGCGTGCTCTTCATACAGAGTCAGATACCGGAACTTGCGGAACTCACCACCTATCTGATGAACCTCGTCAGCGTGAGCCGTGTGCAGCGCAACCCGACGGTGAAGACGGAGGTGAAGATGCGTGGCTTCGAGGGGGAGAGCATTCCGCTCGGATTCTTCTGCTACCCCGTCTCGCAGGCTGCCGACATCACACTCTTCAAGGCAACGACCGTGCCTGCCGGTGAGGACCAGGAGCCGATGCTGGAGGTGTGCCGCGAACTCGTACGCCGCTTCAACCAGGTGTACGCCCCAGTGCTCGTAGAGCCGAACATCCTGTTGCCGGAGAACCTGACAGCGCGTCGTCTGCCGGGTACCGACGGTAAGGAGAAGATGTCGAAGTCGCTCGGCAACTGCATCTATCTCTCTGACACAGCTGAGGACGTATGGCAGAAAGTACGCTCGATGTACACCGATCCGGAGCACGTGAATCTGAACGACCCGGGACACGTGGAGGGCAATGCCGTGTTCACTTACCTCGACGCTTTCTCATGCGATGAAGATTTCAAGGAGTTCTGGCCGGAGTATCAGAACCTCGACGAGCTGAAGGACCACTACCGCCGTGGCGGACTGGGTGACATGAAGTGCAAGAAGTTCCTGAACCAGGTGCTGAACAAGTTCCTGGAGCCGATGCGCGAGCGTCGGGCAGAGTTCGAGAAGGACATACCGGAGATATACAATATCCTTAAGAAGGGCACGGAACAGGCGCGCGAGGTGGGTGCGCAGACGATGGACGAGGTGCGCAAGGCCATGCGCATTGACTACTTCAACGACACAGAGCTCATCCGCCAGCAGGCAGAACGCTTCGCAAAATAACAATAATCCCCGCCATCTGGCGGGGATTATTGTTATTTCCCTAGCAGGTCGGGGCGGAGGCGGCGGGTGCGCTCCATTGCCTGTTCGAATTCCCATTCACGGATCTTCGCCTCGTTGCCGCTGAGCAGGATGTCGGGCACCTTCCAACCTTTATAGTCGGCCGGTCGGGTGTAGATGGGGGCGGCAAGGATGTCGTCCTGAAAACAGTCGGAGAGGGCACTCTGCTCGTCGCCGATGACACCAGGCACCACACGGACGATGGCATCGGCAATCATCGCTGCAACAAGTTCTCCACCGGTGAGCACGAAGTCGCCGATGGAGATTTCTTTTGTAATCAGATGGTCGCGCACACGCTGGTCGATGCCTTTGTAATGGCCGGCGAGAATAATCAGGTTACCTTTCAGTGAGAGTTCATTGGCCATATGCTGGTCGAAGCGCTCTCCGTCGGGCGAGGTGAAGATCACTTCGTCGTAGTCGCGCTCTGCCTTCAGGGCGGTGATACAACGGTCGATGGGCTCGCACTGCATCACCATGCCGGCAGAACCGCCGTAGGGGTAGTCGTCCACACGGCGCCATTTGTCGAGGGTGTAGTCACGCAGGTTGTGCAGACGGATCTCTGCAAGTCCTTTCTTTTCGGCTCGTGCCAGGATCGACTCGTGGACGAAGCCTTCGAGCATCTCCGGCAGTACGGTTATGATGTCTATTCGCATGATCGGGAAAGTAATAATTAACAATTAAGAATTAATAATTATGATTACCTAAGAAGGCGATGAGGCGGTCGAGGTGATGCTTGCCGGCCTGACGGCCGATGTCATAGACACGTCGCATCTCCTCTGGGTCGTGAGAGATATGGCCGATGGGCAAGGGCGCTTCAGGACGGATGACGTATGCACGGCCTGCTTGTTCGGCCTCACGGACATAGGTGAGCTGACGGTTATACATCAGATGACGCTTGTCGAGGGCCTCAATCATATTCGGGTATTTCCTCAGGGCGATGCGCATCAGGGGCATCAGACGGTTGTGCGCCTTGACATAGCCGTCGGGCTGGGTGAGGATGACAACGTTACGGTCGTAGCCGATGCCCTCGAAAAACGCTAATGGTATGGAGTCGGCCACGCCGCCGTCGAGTACCTTTTGGCCTTCTAACTCCACGACCTTCGAGGCCAGCGGCATTGAGGCGGAGGCCCTGATCCAGTCGTAAGTGAGTTGGCCGCTCTTCTCAAGTTTTTTGTAAACGGCCTTGCCCGTCTCGACATTCGTGCAGACAGCATAGAACGCCATCGGGTTGGCCTCGAAGGCCTTGTCGTCGAAGATGTCGTACTGAGTGGGGATGATATGGTAGCCGAACTCGGCATTGTAGAGGTCGCCACTCTTCAGCCACGACTGCCAGCTGCAGAAACGCTTGTCGCGGGCGAACCTTGTGTTATATCTGATGGCACGGCCCGGCTGACGCGACTTGTAGTTACAGCCGAAGGCAGCGCCTGCCGACACACCTACCATGCCGTCGAACACGATGCCTGACTCCATCATCACATCGAGGATCCCTGCTGTGAAGAGACCCCTCATCGCTCCGCCTTCTAACACAAGTCCTTTCTTCATATTTGTAATAATCCGTGCAAAAGTACAAAAAATAATCTGAAAAGTTTGACAGTTTCGAAAATAATTTGTAATTTTGCCAAATATTTAAAACTATAACTGATTGATAGATATGAAACAGACAATTCTGGTAACGGGTGGTACGGGCTTTATCGGTAGCCATACTACAGTGGAACTGCAGGAAGCAGGCTATGAGGTGGTGATCATTGACAACCTCTCAAACTCAAACGCAAACGTTGTTGACGGTATTGAGAAGATTACAGGCATCCGTCCTGCCTTCGAGAAGGTGGACTGCTGCGACTTCGAGGCACTCGAGGGCGTGTTCAAGAAGTATCCGAAGATTGAGGGTATCATCCATTTCGCCGCTTCGAAGGCTGTGGGCGAGAGTGTGGAGAAACCGCTGCTCTACTATCGTAACAATCTGACGAGTCTGATCAACCTGCTGGAGCTCATGCCGAAGTACGATGTCAAGGGCATCATCTTCTCTTCGAGCTGTACGGTCTATGGTCAGCCCTCACAGGAGAACCTGCCTGTCACGGAGAATGCGCCTATCCAGAAGGCGATGAGCCCTTACGGCAATACGAAGCAAATCAACGAGGAGATCATTCAGGACTATATCCATAGTGGTGCACCTATCAAGTCGATCATCCTGAGATACTTCAATCCTATCGGTGCCCATCCGACAGCGCTGATCGGTGAGTTGCCCAACGGCGTGCCCATGAACCTGATTCCGTTTGTTACCCAGACGGCGATGGGAATCCGTGAGCAGCTGAAGATCTTCGGCAACGACTATAACACGCCGGACAAGACCTGTATCCGCGACTATATCTATGTGGTGGATCTGGCGAAGGCGCATGTGAAGGCGATGGAGCGTGTGCTCGACAATCCGGAGACAGACGCCGTAGAGGTGTTCAATATCGGTACGGGCAGAGGCCTCTCTACGCTTGAGGTCGTTGAGGGCTTCGAGAAGGCAACGGGCGTGAAGGTGAACTGGACCTACGCTCCACGTCGTGAGGGCGACATCGAGCAGGTCTGGGGAAATGTCGACAAGGCCAATAAGGTGCTTGGATGGAAGGCTGACACCCCGACGGAAGAGGTGCTGAAGAGTGCCTGGAAGTGGCAGAAGAAACTGCGCGAAGACGGCATACAATAACAATAATCCCGCTCAGTCGAGCGGGATTATTGTTTTAAAGGTTCCTTCTTCATCGAAGCAGCTCAGGTCAACGGGTGCTTTGAAGAGTCCGAAGAGGGAGGAGCCGGAGCCGGACATCGCTGCATAGGTGGCGCCCATGTCATAGAGGCGGTCCTTGATGGCACCAATCTCAGGATGGAGGGTGAAGACGCTCTTCTCAAAGTCGTTCGTCAGACGGTCACGCCAGGTCTCAACTGGCTGCATCACGATGTCGCGACAGTTTGTCTCAGGATGCCTGGGGGTGATCAGCGAGAAGGCCTCCTTTGTGGAAACAGGGATGGCCGGACGCACCACAGCCAGATACCAGCCTTTCAGATCAAGTGCTATAGGCTCCAGTCGTTCACCGATACCTTCGGCATAGCAGGGCTTGTTGAGGATGAAGAAAGGACAGTCGGCACCGAGACGGGCGGCGTAGTCGATCATCTGCTGGTCGGTCAGTCCGAGACCGAACATGTGGTTGAGCAGGGTGATCATAAAGCCGCAGTCGCTCGAACCGCCACCCATGCCTGCCTGAGTGGGGATTCCTTTATATAAGTGCGCATGCACGCGAGACATATTGGGGAAGTCCTGCTTCAATAGGTTGTAGGCACGGACCACGAGATTGCGCTGCTCGTCGCCGTCGATGTGGATGTTCGTTACCTTCAGGTCGCAGTCTGCGTCGGAGGGGAAGTCCGGATGCATCTCATAGACTTCGAGGGCATCGCTGATCTGAACGGGGTAGAACACCGTTTCGAGGTTATGGTATCCGTCGGGTCTCTTTTCAACTACGTTGAGCCCAAGGTTGATTTTGGCGATTGGAAATGTAATCATGCTGCAAAATTACTAAAAAACATGGAAAGCGCAAAAATTATTTTAATAATTCTAAATTACGGCCGTTTTTTCATTGTTTTTGCCCGCAGTTCACTAACTTTGCAGCAGATTTGTGTTTATATAAACGAAAAAGAGTATGAAAAAGAATGTAATTATGATTGCCTTCGGCTTTGGTCTGCTGATGACCGGCTGTGGCAGTAACAAAGAGTTAGTAGAGTGTCAGAACACCAACAAGACACTGAATGAGAACCTGCAGGCAGCAAAGGAAGACCTCGCTGCCAAGAATGCGCGTATCGCCAGTCTGGAGGAACAGCAGAAGGGTATGCAGCAGCTGCTGAAGAACGCTGAGGAGAAGTATTCCAAGCTACAGGAGTCGCTCGACAAGAGCCTGAGCAATGCCTCGCAGAACAATATCTCTATCGAGAAACTCGTGGATCAGATTAACGAGTCGAACCAGTACATCCGTCATCTGGTGGAGGTGAAGTCGAAGAGCGACTCGCTGAACATGGTGCTGACCAACAACCTCACCCGTTCGCTCTCCAAGGAGGAGATGAAGGAGGTCGATGTACAGGTGCTGAAGGGTGTCGTCTATATCTCGCTGGCAGACAATATGCTCTATCAGAGCGGTTCTTACGAGATTAACAGCCGTGCTTCTCAGACCCTCTCTAAGATCGCAAAGATCATCAAGGACTATAAGGACTATGACGTGCTCATCGAGGGTAACACCGACAATGTGCCCATCAAGAAGACCAATATCCGTAACAACTGGGACCTCTCTACACTCCGTGCATCAAGCGTTGTACAGGCGCTGCAGAACGACTACGGTGTTGATCCCAAGCGTCTGACAGCCGGTGGTCGTGGTGAGTACAATCCAGTTGCCAGCAACGATACAGAGGTTGGCAAGCAGCGCAACCGCCGTACTCAGATCATCATCACTCCGAAGCTCGACGAGTTCATGGACCTCATCGGTCAGGCTCCAGACAACGATTGATCGCTTGAATGGCAGAACAAGACAATAATCGAAGGAAAGGACGCAGGCAGCAGCCTGTGGATAACACATACGGACATCTTCAGCCGCAGGCTCTTGATGTAGAGAAGGCTGTGCTGGGAGCACTGATGATAGATAAGGATGCTTATGCTGTCGTCTGCGAGATGCTCTATCCAGAGAGCTTCTATGAGCCCCGCAACCAGATGGTCTATGCCGCGATAAGAGATCTCTCGATGGCTGAGAAGCCTGTCGATATGCTCACCGTGACAGACCGTCTGGAGAAAGATGGGCATCTTGAAGAGGTGGGCGGTCCGGCCTACATCATGGAGCTGACATCGAGGGTCGCCTCGTCGGCCAACATCGAGTATCATGCGAATATCATCGCCCAGAAGTTCCTGGCCCGTCAGCTGATATCGTTCGCCAGCGTCGTAGAGACAAAGGCTTTCGACGAGACGAGTGATATTGAGGATGTGATGCAGGAGGCCGAGAACTCGCTCTTTGAGCTGAGCCAGCGGAACATGAAGAAGGACTACACCCATGTGAACCCTGTTATCAAACAGGCCCTTGAGGTGATCTCGAAAGCAGCCCAGAACACCGACGGACTGACGGGTGTGCCTACTGGCTATCACAAGCTCGACGACATCACCTCCGGCTGGCAGGCTTCCGACCTCGTGATTATCGCTGGACGTCCTGCGATGGGTAAGACCTCCTTCGCCCTCTCGATGGCGAAGAATATCGCAGCCGACTTCAATGTGCCGATGGCCTTCTTCTCACTCGAAATGTCGAACGTGCAGCTGGTGAACCGTCTGATATCGAACGTCTGTGAGATTCAGGGTTCGAAGATCCTTAACGGTCAGTTGCATCAGGACGAGTGGGAACGACTCGACAAGCGTATCAACGGACTGATGGATGCTCCGCTGTATATCGACGACACGCCCGGTCTGTCTGTCTTCGAGCTGAGGACAAAGGCCCGCCGACTGGTTCGTGAGCACGGGGTGAAGATCATTATGATCGACTATCTCCAGCTGATGAATGCCAACGGTATGCGGTTCAGCAGTCGTCAGGAAGAGGTGTCTACCATCTCCCGTTCGCTGAAAGGTCTTGCGAAGGAACTCGATGTGCCTATCCTCGCACTGAGTCAGTTGAATCGTGGCGTGGAAAGCCGTGAGGGACTGGAAGGAAAGCGTCCGCAGCTCTCTGACCTCCGTGAGTCAGGTGCCATCGAGCAAGATGCCGATATGGTGCTCTTCGTGCACCGTCCTGAGTACTATCATATCTATCAGGATGACAACGGACGAGACCTTCACGGTATGGCGCAGATTATCATCGCCAAGCACCGTAAGGGTGCGACGGGTGACGTGCTTCTTACCTTCCGTGGGGAATATACCCGTTTTGAGAATCCTGATGAGGGCAGACTTAACAGAGTTGCTGATGCAGGAGGCGAAATCGTGGGTTCGCGGATTAATGGCGACAACCAGCCTCCGGCGAATGACGGCTACGACCCGTTTGCGAATATCCAGGCACCGCCATCGGGGGATGGGCCGTTGCCTTTCTGAAAATAAAAATAGGTTGCTTGTCGGCAACCTATTTATATTTCTCTATCAGGCCTTCTGCCTGCGGATCACCTAAATCCTTGGCCTTCTGCAGGTTGGGAATACCGTTCTTCTTGTCGCCCTTCAGACACTGGGCGAGTCCCTTGAACAGATAGCCGTCGCTGCCCTGAGGTTCTATTGAGATGATCTCCTCAGCGGTAGCCAATGCTTCATCGTATTGGCCTACACGAATCTGCAGTGATGCCATCTCAGCATGGTAGAGCGTCTCTTTGGGCTCCATCGTGATGGCCTTGGTGAGGTCGTTGAGGGCTTGCTGATACAAACGTCCTTCGATCTCTGCCTGACTGCGGATATAGTAGAAACGGGCATTGATCTGTGCTGCCATCAGCTGTTCGTAGTCGTTGAGGTCGTTCACGGCATCACGGTATTTCTTTGCGTCAATACGGGCGTTGGCTCTTGCCATAAGATAGGGCGCAGCCTGTTTCAGATATGGCTTGGTGAATGTGGCCATCGTGCTGTCGAGGAGGGCGAGCATCGCAGTCGTGTCTTTCTGCATCTCCTTACATCTGGCGGCAGCGAACCACATCTCCGCCTGATCCATATTGCTCTTCGTCAGGTCCATAAAGACGGTGTATGCTTCATCATACTTCTTCTGCGCGAAGAGGATGTTGCCTTCGACCTGACGGTAGGCAGGCTGTGGATTGATGCTGTTGGCCTCCTGTATCTGCGACAGCGCCTTATCGAGATTCCAGCTCTCGTAGCTCTTGGCTTCTTGGAAGATCTCTTTCTGATAGATCATCCTCGCATAGTTGAAAAGCACATCGTCCTTGTTGGTGGCTACTTTCAGCGCCTGTTCCATATCTTTCTCAGCCTTCGCATAGTCACTGGCAGCGACAGCAATCTGGGCTCGGTAGATATAGCCGTCAGCAGCATTTGGGAACTTCTGGATGAAGTCATTCACGAGCGTCACGTAGGAAGCCGAATCCGCCTGAGTGTTCGCCATATAGATAAACAGGTTCGCTTCAGATAATGTCGAAGGCAGGTCTTTCTTGATGAGGGTCATCTTTAATGTCGGGTCATTGACGCTGAGGCCTGATATCTTCAGAGAGTCTGCGAACAGTGCACTGACGGCGTAGCTCAGTGTGTCTTTGTCTGATGCAGGCTGTTGCATGAGACCTAAGACCTCGCCGGCATCGTTCATCAAAGGACAGCTGACGGCATTCTCGGGTGTCTGCATGGCTACGGTATAGTAGGCATAGCCTGCCTGGAATGTCTCAGCCTTGCGGATGGGACCGCTCTTCACCGTCTTTGTATCACGGAATGGCAACAGCCATGCGTTGCTGCCCACAGGGGCGATGCTGCCGGCAATTGCCAGCGGCTGTGTCTTCGTGGCGTTTACACGGAACTTGACAATGTCGTACATATCGTTGGCGCCTAAGATGCAATCGACACCCATCTCCTTGCCTGACGCATCAATCACCACAGCTCTTGATGCCCCCTTGAAGGGCGAGAAGTTACTAATTGCCTCACCGTTTGTGCCTACGAAGAAACCGTTCGTGCTGCCGATCAGCGAACCGTCGGCAGAGAAGGTCTTAACGGTAAATACGGATTTCGTCGCCTTCTTCACCCATGATGGCTGGGCCATTAATGGTGAGAAGGTGAGGAGGTGAAGAAGTAAGACACTCATCACCAACCTTAATACCTTATTCATATATATACTTGTCTTCATACTTGTGTTATTGTTTCTATTATTTCATCTTTAACAGTTCTTTTGCGTTCTGGATGGCGGCATCTGAGACATCAGAGCCACTGAGCATCTGGGCAATCTCACGCACACGCTCGTCGGAGGTCAGCATTGTCATGCTTGTGGTTGTGCCTTGCGGTGTCTCCTCCTTGGAGACTTTATAGTGGGTCGAACCTAAGGCTGCAATCTGCGGCAGGTGGGTGATGCTTATCACCTGGCGCTCGTTGTTTCCCATCTCCTGCATGATTTCTGCCATCTTCTCTGCTATTTTTCCACTGACACCCGTATCGATCTCGTCGAAGATAATCGTCGGCAGCTTGACAGCGCCGCTGATCATCGCCTTCAGGGAAAGCATCACACGGGCGATCTCTCCGCCAGAGGCCACCTGCGATACAGGCTGGAGTGGGGTGGAGGTGTTGGCACTGAACAGGAAGGCAATCTTGTCTTGTCCGTTGTTGCCTGGCTGCTCCTTCGTGACAGAGATGCTGAAGCGGACATTCGGCATGCCTAATGGCACGAGCCTGCCCTGCATCTCCTTTTCTATCTGCTGAGCGGCCTTGGTGCGTAACTTCGTGAGTGCGTCTGCCTTCTTCTCAACATCGGTCTTGAGCTTGGTGACATTTGCCTGCAGTGATTCCAGCGCTTCATCGCTGTTCTCGATATTGTTCAGTTTCTGCTGCAAGTCGTCGCGGACGGTGATGAGTTCCTCGATGGTCTCTGCACGATATTTCTTCTGGAGGTCATAGAGCTTGTCAAGACGGTTGTTGATGCTGTCCAGCTCTGCCGGGTCGAAGTCGATATTTTCCAGATGGTCGCTTATTTCCGAGGCGATGTCCTTCAGTTCGATATACGTGGAGTCCATACGCTCTGCCAGCTCCTTGGCATCGGGAAACACCTGACTGATGCTCTCCAGTGCCGATATTGAAGAACGCAGCGACTTGATAACACCCGTATCTTCCTGCTGAAGGGCGTTGTCGGCTGTGTAGAGCGCACTCTTGATATCCTCAGAGTGGGTCATCGTGTCGCTCTTCTGTTCGAGTTCCTCGAGTTCTCCTTCCTTGAGGTTGGCAGCTGCCAGCTCGTTATACTGGAACTGTAGGAAGTCGGTATTCTGACGGTTACGCTCTATCTCCTCGCGCAGCTGTGACAATGCCTGTTCCGCCTTACGGTATTCAGAATAGGTCTGGCGATATGCTTCCATTTCCTTGGCATCGTTCGCCAGGATGTCTACCACATTGAGCTGGAAGTCCTGTTTGTTCAGCAACAGGTTCTGGTGCTGTGAGTGGATGTCCATCAGCCTGTCGCCAAGTTCCTTGAGCATTGATAACTGAACGGGCGTATCGTTGATGAAGGCACGGCTCTTGCCTGCTGCCGTCAGCTCTCGTCTTACAATACAGTCTTCAGTGTCATATTCGATATCGTTCTCAGAGAAGAACGACTCCATCTCATACCGGCTAAGGTCAAAATGTGCTTCGATGACGCATTTGTCAGCTCCTTGCTTTATGGCTTTGGAGTCGGCACGCTGACCGAGCAGCAGACCTATCGCTCCAAGGATGATACTCTTTCCAGCTCCCGTCTCACCCGTTATGACGGAGAAACCGGGATGCAGGTCTATGTCGAGCGTGTCGATAAGTGTGAAGTTCTTGATATACAGGTGTCTAAGCATGAATGATAACGCTTTTATTGTTTTACTTTTTCCCAGACATTGGCTTGCGATGCGTTGATGCTCATCAGCAACTCGTAGAGCGACTCTTTTTCTTTCTGTGTTCCCTTTCCCTTATAGATATTCGCCAGTTCGTCTTTCTTATAGTCCAGCCATATCTGGGGGAGCAGACTCAGCGGCTTGCCGTCATGCGCCTTTCTCAGGTCTTCCTCAAGGGCGGTGGTTATCTCCGTCCTTCCGCGTTCCGCATTATTGGCCATCTCGTCAAGCCCTTTGCGATAGTAGTCGTATTGCAACTGCCTGAACGGCTTCATGCCTTCGTCGAGATAGTCGTTGATGATGGCAAAGCGGTTTCTGGAATCCTCGAACGACTTCCACCCGGGGAAGCCGATACCCTGGGCATTGTTGACAAGAAACATGCAACGCTGTAACACGTCACTGCCGCCAAGCGGTGAGAAGCTGTCCAGGTCGAGACCAATGATGAGGTATGCATAATAGGCGATGAGTGCCGTCAGCTGGTGGCTGACGGTCTCGTCGTTGTAGATCAGCTGGTCGAACTCCGCAAACTGGAAATGGAAGTCATTGTCCTTATTATTATATAAGGTGGTGGTGTAGGCGGAGTTATATACAGGCCTGTTTGCCTGAATCATTGCCGAGCACTCAAACTTGTTCTCTTCGCGGATATACTTCGAGACGGTGATGTTCAAGTTGCATTGTATGCGCTCATTCTTCTGAAACTGCAGGTCTGTCCACTGACGTTCGTTGACAAACTGTTCCAGTGTGCTCTGAAGATTGTCAAAGACAGAAGCATCAGTACCCTGAATCTGACTGTGGTTGACCGTTACCTTCATTTGCAGCTCCTGGGCATAGGTACAGAGCACTGCTATCTGGCAGCAGAAAAGAATGGCAAGCCTCCTCATCGGTTACTTCTGGAACGTTGCAAGTCTGATGCGGGTCAGCACCTGTTTAGTGTTATAGGTGAAGTCGCCACCAAGGATCCATCCGTAATAGCCTGGATCCCGCTGAAGGGCATCGACTACGGGCATGCCTTTATACTTACCGAAGTTGAAGGTCTCGATCATCTTTGGCTTGCCTTCAGCATCGAGTACGGGTTGGCCACTGGTGTCCTTCACCTCTGTCCATACGATTCTGCCGGCGAAGTCTACATTCTTGTTCATCTTCGAGAACTCATGCAGGAAGTCCATATTGTTCTCCAGCACCTTCTCAGGCTCGTCGGGATTGGCACCAGGGGCATATTTGTCGAGCTCTCCCATCAGCACACGGTAGGTGGCTTCTGTGTCCTGATCGGCACGATGGGCCTCGAAGTCTTCCTCCATCTTTCTGCCGCAATAGAACTTATAGGCACTGGCAAGGTTACGACGCTCCATCTTACGGAAGATGTTCATGGCGTCAATCATACGACATTTCGAGAAGTCGAAGTCAATGCCTGCACGCAGGAACTCTTCAGCCAGCAACGGGATGTCGTAGCCGTTGGAGTTAAAGCCTCCGAAGTCGCAGCCCGTGAAGATCTCAGCCAGCTTTGGGGCGATCTCCTTGAAGGTGGGCTTGTCTTTCACGTCTTCATCAGTGACCCCAGTGAGCTGGGTGATGAATGGCGGAATCGGCTCTTCGGGGTTGATGAGCTTGTTGTCACGTTCCTCTGTCCCGTTCGGTTGTATCTTGATATAGGATATCTGTATGATACGGGCCTTTACAAGGTCAAGACCGGTCGTCTCCAAATCGAAGACGACCAGTGGTTTTGTTAAATTGAGTCTCATTGTTTGCTTAATCGTTGATTAACATTGGCATCATCAGCATCAGTATATCCTGATTCTCAGGTTGCTCTGATGGCACTACAAGACCTGCACGGCTTGGGTCAGCCAATTTGATGATCACTTCAGGACAATCGAAGTTCGAAAGGATCTCTATGAATGATGAACCCTTGAAACCGATACTCATAGGCTGTCCGCTATAGTCGCACGACATGCGCTCTGTAGCAGTCTTTGAGAAATCGTAGTCCTCAGCATCGAGCTGCAGCACAGAACCCTCTACGTGGAATCTGATCAGGTTGCTTGAGTCGTTGGCAAACGGCTGGACACGACGCAGGGCAGCGAGCAGTCCGAGACGGTCTACCTGTAGCTCGTTATTGTTGTTCTGTGGGATGACGGAGTTGTAGTTAGGATAGCGTCCCTCGATCAGACGACACTGGATGGTGCCATCGCCATAATTCACCTCTGCGTTACGCTCGTCGAAGCGTATGATGACATCACCGCCATCCTTGCCAAGTATGTTACGAAGCAGGTTGGCTGGCTTCTTCGGCAGGATGAATGATGCTGGAATGTCACTCTTTACAGAGTAGATCATATTGCGGACGAGCTTGTGGCCGTCGCTTGCTACGACTGCGAGACAATCAGGCGTAAGATCGAAATAGATACCGTTCATGACAGGACGAAGCTCATCCTGAGCAGTAGCGAAGACGCTTCTGATGATGTTCTCTGCCAAGATGGCATTGGGAATGGTGATTGTATTTGCAGAATCGCTGATGGTCTGTGGTACAGGATACTCGTCGGCATTCTCTATTGGGAGCGAGAAGAGTCCGTTCTGATAGGATATCTTCACGATGCTTTGCTCGAAGTTGACGTCGAATGTGATGGGCTGCTCGGAGAATCCCTTGACGGCTTCCAACAGGTCGTGATTGCCGATAGCAAAACGGCCGTCGCCGTCACTTTCTATTAGCAGTACGGTGGTACGCATGGTGTTCTCGCTGTCGGATGCTGTCAGATTCAGCTCCTGGCCCTGGATGTCAAACACGAAGTCGCCCAGGATAGGAAGGGCGTTCTTACTGTTAATTACTTTAGAGAGAGCTGAGAGCTTGCTGCTCAGCGCTGTGCTGGATAACGTAAATCTCATAGATATATTTTCTTTTTGTTTTTAATTACCTTATTAATTATTGAGGACAAAATTACAAAAAAACATTGTTATCAGCAAAAAAAATGGAAGGAAATTGCGTATTTCAAACTTTTTTTAGTAATTTCGCCACCTGAAATTAAAAAAAGAAACATAATAAAACAAATTTAGCAATGGAATTAACAGGTAGAATAATTGCGGTGCTTCCAGCTAATAGTGGCGTATCAGCCCGCACGGGTAACCCTTGGATGTCTCAGGAATATGTTATTGAAGTTCCTGGGCAGTATCCACGTAAGTGTGTCTTCCGTCTTTTTGGTGAAGACCGTATCAAGCAGTTTAATATTCAGATGAATGAGGACGTAACAGTATCTTTTGATATTGATGCTCACGAGTATCAGGGACGTTGGTTTAACGAGATTCGTGCCTACAACATCGTTCGTGGTCAGGCTGCTCCTGTCGCTGGTGCCCCAATACCAGAGGCAACTCCTTTCCCACCACAACAGAATGCAGCCACTTCTCCGTTCCCTCCAGCACAGGAGCCTGCAGCTGAGGGAAGTGCAGACGACCTCCCATTCTAAACACAACGGATTTCACGGATTAAACGGATTAACTAAGTTACTGATTATCAGTAGGACTTAAATCCATAAAATCCGTGAAATCCGTTGTTCTTAAATCATATACGGACTATACCTTACTTCATCACCTATTGTTGTTTCTGGACCGTGTCCTGGACAGACTCTTGTGTCTGCTGGAAGTTTCGCCAGCACGTTTCGGAGCGAGTTCATCATCTCTATGTATGAGCCCCGTTCGAAGTCTGTCCTACCGATGCTCATGCGGAACAGGGTATCGCCACTGAAGGCGATGTGCTCAGCTTCGCAGTAGAACACGACGCCTCCAGGCGTATGTCCTGGGGTATGGAGAGTCTTTAGCGTGTGATGGCCGAAGGTGATGATGTCCTGGTCCGAGAGGTATCTGCCTGTTGGCGGTACGTCAAGTGGAAGGCTTACGCCTAGAAGATCTTTCGTTTGATCGATCATCGTGTCCATCAGGTATTTGTCTTCCAGATGGACTTCCGGCATCAAGCCGTATTTCTTGAAAATCACACCGTTTCCCATGCAGTGGTCGAAATGTCCGTGCGTGCAAAGCAGGTGAACCGGCTTCAGGTTCTCAGAAGCGATATAGTTGAAGATAGCAGTTGCTTCCTCATCGTACAGGGCGCCGCAGTCGATGATGACCGCCTCGTTCGTCTCGTCGCTTGCCACATAGCAGTTCTCGGCGAGCATGTTGCATGTGAATCGTTTGACTTTCAGCATATTATAATGGTAGATAGATGACGTATTTCCTCTCCTTGAACCATTCTTCCTCAAAGAAGGAATGGATGTCCGTCAGTTGTACGATTTTATGGTATGTACGGGTCTCTGCCTGAAGATCGCCTCCCTTCAGGCACAGGATGCCATTAGGCAGTGCGTTTCGCTGCTCCTTGGCGATATTCTTCTTGACAATCTTCACGAGGTCGGGCAGAGGCATTACTGCGCGGCTGACGATGAAGTCGTATTTTCCCTTTTCCTCTTCTCCGCGAAGATGCTCCGGATGGCAGTTCTTCAATCCGATGGCATCACAGACCTCTTGTGCAACGCGTATCTTTTTGCCAGTCCCGTCAATAAGTTTGAACTCTGTCTCAGGGAAGAGAATCGCCAGGGGAACACCTGGGAATCCGCCGCCTGTGCCAAAGTCGAGCACCTTTGTACCAGGTCTGAAATTAATACATTTTGCGATTGCCAAGGAGTGGAGCACATGATGCTCGTACAGGTTGCCGATATCCTTTCTCGATATGACGTTGATCTTCGCATTCCACTCTCTGTACAGAGCATCGAGCGCAGCGAACTGACTGTACTGCTCGTCTGTGATATGTGGGAAGTATTTTCTGATAATCTCTGCCATTACTGATATGTTTTTTTAAGAATCTTATTGAGGGCGCTCAGAGAGAGTGTCAGTTCGGTGCTGCCTTTGTCGTAGGATGCAATCTCGTGCGGATTGTAAATAAATGTGATGGTCTCGTCGTTGAGGATGAAGTTCTTCGAAGGGAACATCTCGATGTGGTATAGATAGCCCATGTTATTCAGCCCCTTCTTGTTTTTAACGCCTAGCTTCTCCATAAGCGCCTTCTGCAGGAGGGAGGTGAGCGTCTTTTCGTAGCCTTTGGCGAAGATGTCATCGAGTGTCAGCTCGTTGCCGCTTTGGTTGTCAAACGTTATTGTCTGTTGCATGTTTGTACCGTGAGCCCCGCCTTCGAAATAGTCGATGGTGGCGACATACGAGGTCGTTCCCTTGCCGCCCTGTTGTACCTGTGTCGTTATCACATAGTGGTATTCATACCACGAGCGTTTGGAAGGGTCGGCACGGTCTTGATTGTAGAGTGGCTGGAAATTTTGTCTGTACGTTTCCGTATAGTTGTTGACAAACGAGTCTACGGCCTGTTGCATCGTCAGGTCGCACATGTCGAGCAGGCGCTTTTGGATAATCTCGTTGACGACGTCTGCCTTGTGGCCGTTTTCCTCTGTCGCATAGGCCAGTTGGAGGTGTACGGTGCATTGTGGCGACGCCTCCTCGTTAGACAATTTAACTTCTTTGTCTGCAGTGGCTTCACCAAAGTGGATAACGTTCTCATCTACTGACTCACAACTGGACATCAGGAGTGCAATTATTCCAAGAAGGGTGAATTTCTTCATCATAAGTTTGCTTTTTTTGCTAAAATATCATGCAAAAATACACTAAAATCGCGAAATAGGCAAATAAATCGCAAAAAAGTTGTAATTTTGCACCCAAATATATTGAATAATGAGTAATTACAAGCTGAAAGCGGCTCTATTTGATCTCGATGGGGTGGTGTTCGACACAGAGCCCCAATATACTGTGTTCTGGGGTAGTCAGTGCAGATTGTACCATCCTGAGCACCCAGGACTGGAGCATGAGATCAAGGGACAGACGCTGACACAGATATACGACCAGTGGTTCAGCGGACCCTTGGAGAAGGAGCAGGCGGTCATCACAGACCGTCTCAATGCGTATGAGCGTCAGATGCATTACGATTATATCGAAGGTTTTGAGGCTTTGATAGTCGATCTGCATGCGCATGGGGTAAAGACTGCTGTTGTCACCAGTAGCAATATGCCGAAGATGGAGAGTGTCTTTCTTCATCAACCGTCTTTCAAGCGTCTCTTTGATGCGATTCTTACTTCTGAGGATTTTGAGCTCAGCAAGCCTGATCCTGACTGCTATCTGAAAGCAGCGCAACGCTTTGGTGCCCAGTCGGATGAGTGTATCGTGTTTGAGGATAGCTTCAATGGCCTCCGCTCTGGCCGTTCGGCTCAGATGAAGGTTGTGGGTCTGACGACAACCAACACCAAGGAGGCGATATCGGCATTGTCGGATATCCAGATTCCCGATTATCGTGATGTCACATTCGATACGTTGGAGTCTCTCCTTACGTCCCATAAATCACAAGACTGATGAATACACAGAATACACCGGTTCATATTCACCTCTGGCATCACGACTTCTGGCGTATGGCAATGGCCAACTTGTTGTTGACGATGTCGGTGTATATGCTCGTACCAGTCTTGCCGTTTTGGTTGGCCGATGCTGTTCAGCTGAGCAATGAGCAGACGGGCATCGTTATGGGCGCTTTCGGACTCGGCCTGTTTCTGTTCGGCGCCCTGACCTCCTATCTCGTTCAGCGCTTCCGTCGCAACCAGGTCTGCGTATGGGCTATCATCGGTATGTTGGCGTGTCTGGGACTTCTGTATTATATCGACCAGTATCACCAGACCTGTAACTTTACTATCGTGCTTGCCCAGCGTATTGCCTTCGGCGCATGCTTCGGATTGGCGCAGATGGTGCTTGCAAGTACGCTGATTATCGATACCAGCGAGTCGTTCCAACGTACTGAGGCCAATCACTCCGCATCTTGGTTTGCCCGCTTCGCATTGTCGTTGGGGCCTGTATCGGCACTGATGATCTATCCTCTGTATGGCTTCTCAGCGGTGCTGTTGGCATCGGGAGGGTGTGGCATCCTGGCGGCGATACTCATCCTTTTGGTTCATTTCCCGTTCCGCGCCCCAGAGGACAACGTGTCGCCTTTCAGCTGCGACAGGTTCTTCCTGACTCAGGGATTCGTCCTGTTCGTAAATCTCTTCCTGATAACGCTGGCGATAGGCTTGTTGCTGTCATTGGCACTCTCCGTACAGTTCTATTCGATGATGATGGTCGGCTTTCTGATGGCGATTCTTGCCCAGAGGTTCGTGTTCCGTGAGGCGGAGCTGAAGAGTGAAGTGGTGACGGGTCTGGTGCTGATAGGGACGGCCTTGTTGCTGATGATTACCCGCAGTCAGGCGATTGTGGGATTCATTGCGCCTCTGTTCATCGGCTTGGGACTTGGCATCATAGGATCACGGTTCTTGCTTTTCTTCATCAAGCTGAGCCGTCATTGTCAGAGGGGTACGTCGCAGTCGACCTATATGCTGGGATGGGAGAGTGGTATCGCATTCGGAATTGGAATAGGATATGCATTGCTCAGCAGAGACCATCAGCTGGTTCTCGAATATGCACTTGGGCTGATTATTATATCGCTGTTGTTGTATCAATATACGCATCAGTGGTTCTTGAAACATAAAAACAGATAGAAATGAAGATAGGTGATAAGGTTCGGTTCCTCAGCGAAGTCGGAGGCGGACGTGTTTCTGGCTTTCAGGGGAAGGATATCGTCCTCGTAGAGGATGAGGACGGTTTCGATGTGCTGATGAAGATCAACGAGGTCGTGGTCGTCGGCGAAGAGAATTATGAGACCACCCGTATGGTTGAGGTCAAGCAGCGTGGCGCTCAAGAGGCCAAAGCCGTTAGGGAAGAGCAGGAGTCTGAGCCAGCCGACCGTCCTGTGACCTTTCGTGCCAAACCTGAGGAGCGCAAGGGTGGCGACAAACTCAGTGCATTCCTCGCCTTTGTCCCAATGGATGTGAAGGAACTCTCGCAGACCCGTTTCGAGTCTTATTTCGTCAACGACTCCAACTATTATATGCGTTATGTCTATATGACCGCAGAGAACAACTCCTGGCAGGTCCGCTCGACGGGTGAGGTGGAGCCGAACACGAAAGAGTTCATCGAGGAGTTCGGACGTGAGAATCTCAACGAGATAGAGCACGCTTGCGTGCAGATCATCGCCTATAAGAAAGACAAGTATTTCCTGCTCAAGCCTACGGTGAATGCGTTGGTGAACATCGACCCCGTGAAGTTCTACAAGGTGCATACCTTCCGTGAGAACGATTTCTTTGAGCAGCCAGCACTCATCTATACCATCATAGAGAATGATGTGCAGAAGGTCAGATTATAATACAAAAACCAATAGTTTATGAAGTACGGATTTATCAATGTGGCAGCAGCAGTGCCTGCAATCAAGGTGGCTGATGTAGATTACAATGTACAGCAGATAGAGAGCTTGATTGCTCAGGCAGAGGGGAAGGGTGTGGAGATACTCGTCATGCCGGAACTCTGCATCACTGGCTACACCTGCCAGGATCTGTTCAGGGAACAGTTGCTCCTGGATAAGTCGGAAGAGGGCATCCTGCAGCTTCTCGACTTTACCCGCAAGCTCGATGTGATACTTGTCGTTGGAGCACCAGTACTCGTGAACAGCCTGCTTTACAATTGTGCTGTCGTCATTCAGCGAGGCCAGATTCTTGGCGTCATTCCCAAGACCTATCTCCCCAACTATGGCGAGTTCTATGAGAAGCGCTGGTTCGCTTCTGCACAGGATCTGAATCCTACGGATATCTATCTTGCCGGTAGTCCTGTTCATGTCAGCTCTGAGCCGATAGTCTTCACCACTGGCGATGGCGTGAAGTTCGGTGTCGAGATCTGCGAGGATGTGTGGGCGCCCATTCCGCCAAGCAACAACCTTGCACTGGCTGGTGCCGATATCATCCTGAATCTCTCAGCCAGCGACGAGCTGATAGGCAAGCATCACTATCTCTGTGGGCTGCTGGCACAGCAGAGTGCGCGTACCATCAGCGGTTATGTCTATGCCAGCAGTGGTTTCGGAGAGTCAACGCAGGATGTCGTTTATGGTGGCAATGCAATGATCTTCGAGAACGGTAAGCTGCTTGCGGAAGGCGAACGCTTCTCGTTCCAGCCGCAGATAAAGATGTGTCAGATTGACGTCGAGAAACTGCGTACTGAGCGTCGTCAGAACACGACGTTCATCAATGCCCAGCGCGCTGCGCATGCCCAGCATATCGCTGCTAAGGCTGTCGCTCCAAAAGACTTCGTGCTGACACGCGAGATTGATGCCCATCCGTTTATCCCCAGTGGTAACGACATGATGCAGGAGCGCTGCGAGGAGATTCTCAATATCCAGGTGGCGGGTCTTGCCAAGCGTCTCTATCATATCAACGCACAGACAGCAGTGATCGGCATCAGTGGCGGTCTCGACTCCACACTCGCACTGCTCGTCACCGTCAAGGCCTTCGATAAGCTGGGACTCGACCGCAAGGGCATCATCGGTGTCACGATGCCTGGATTCGGCACCACCGACCGTACCTATAACAATGCCATGAAACTCATGAAGACACTTGGCATCACCATCCGTGAGATCAGCATCGCGAAGGCTGTCACCCAGCATTTCGAGGATATCGGCCACGACATCAATAAGCACGATATCACCTACGAGAATGGTCAGGCGCGTGAGCGTACGCAGATCCTGATGGATGTGGCTAACCAGGTGAACGGCATCGTGGTGGGTACAGGCGACCTCTCTGAGCTGGCTCTGGGCTGGGCAACGTATAACGGCGACCACATGTCGATGTATGGTGTGAATGCCGGCGTACCCAAGACGCTGATACGTTATCTGGTGAGCTATGTCGCAGGCGAGATGGCGACGGATACGCTGCTCGACATCGTTGATACGCCGATATCGCCTGAGCTGATTCCTGCCGACGAACAGGGTCGTATCAAGCAGAAGACAGAAGACCTCGTGGGACCGTACGAATTGCACGACTTCTTCATCTACTACTTCCTGCGTTACGGTTTCAGACCAGCCAAGATCTACGTGATGGCGCAGAAGGCGTTTAAGGATACCTATGATGACGAGACGATCAAAAAGTGGCTGAAGACATTCTGCCGACGTTTCTTCACCCAGCAGTTCAAGCGTTCCTGCTTGCCCGACGGTCCTAAGGTGGGTAGCGTCAGTCTCTCGCCGCGCGGCGATTGGCGCATGCCGAGCGATGCCTCCTACGCCCTTTGGATAAAAGAATGTGAGAAACTATAAAAACGAAGATGAGTTAGCCGAACGCTAACTCATCTTTGTTTTCCTGTTTTGTGATGTGGATTGTGGCGCCAGGTTGCAGGTCGCCATTTACGATCAGGTCGCTGATGCCGTCTTCGATGTAGTTCTGGATGGCGCGCTTCAGCGGACGGGCACCAAACTGCACGTCATAGCCCTTTGTAGCCACAAACTCCTTCGCCTCTTCTGAGAGGTCAATCTGATAGCCGATCTGTTCGATGCGCTTATAGAGGCCTCGTAGTTCGATGTCGATGATCTGTTTGATGGCCTCCAAATCCAGCTGGTCGAAGGTGATGATCTCGTCGAGACGGTTCAGGAACTCTGGTGAGAACTGCTTCGACAGCGCCTTCTGCACGATGCTGCGGGCGTGCTCCTTGTCCTGTTCGTTGAGGGCAAGGCCAGTGCCTGTGCTCGTATTGAAGCCCACACCCCGTCCGAAGTCCTTCAGCTGACGGGTGCCTGCGTTCGAGGTCATGATGATCACTGTATTGCGGAAGTCTACGAATCGGCCGTTACCGTCGGTCAGACGGCCTTCGTCGAGCACCTGCAACAGCAGGTTGAACACGTTCGCATGGGCCTTCTCTATCTCGTCGAGCAACACGATGGAGTAGGGGTGACGGCGCACCCGCTCTGTCAACTGGCCTCCCTCCTCGTAGCCAACATATCCTGGAGGCGCTCCGATCAGTCGCGACGTGTTGAAGCTTTCAGTATATTCGCTCATGTCGACGCGGATCAGCGCATCGCTGCTTCCAAACATAAACTCTGCCAGCTTCTTAGCGAGATAGGTCTTGCCCACGCCTGTAGGTCCGAGGAACATGAACACGCCGATAGGATGGTTCGGATCTTTCAGGCCCACACGGTTGCGCTGTATGGCTCGCACCATCTTGTCGATGGCCTTGTCCTGTCCGATAACGGCACCTTTCAGCTCCTGCGACATACCCTTCAGTCGGATGCCCTCCTGCTCAGCCATACGCTGTACAGGCACGCCCGTCATCATCGAAACGACGTCGGCCACCTGTTCTGCATCCACCACCTGACGCTCCTCTCCGAAGCCGTTCTGCCATTTCTCGTTGAGCGCCTTCAGGTCGATCTCCAACTGCGTCTGACGGTCGCGGTAGCTTGCTGCCAGCTCGTAGTTCTGATTCTTCACGGCAGAGCTCTTATGTTCCTTGATCTCTGCTATCTCCTTCTCTATCTCAGCGATCTCTGGTGGTATCTGGGCATTGGAGAGGTGTACGCGCGAGCCCGTCTCGTCGAGGGCGTCGATGGCCTTGTCGGGCATGAAACGGTCTGTGACATAGCGCTCTGTCAATTTGACACATGCCACCAGTGCGGCGTCGGTATATGTCACATGGTGATGGTGCTCGTAGCGGTCCTTGATATTCTTGAGTATCTGGAGTGTCTCTTCGTATGTGGTCGGCTCCACCTGCACCTTCTGGAAGCGTCGCTCCAGCGCTCCGTCCTTCTCTATCGAGTTACGGTACTCGTCGAGCGTGGTGGCACCGATGCACTGTATCGTACCCCTTGCAAGGGCGGGCTTCATGATGTTCGCAGCGTCCATCGAGCCTGGTGTCGAACCGGCACCGATGATGGTGTGGATCTCGTCGATGAAGACGATCACGTCAGGATTGGCCTCTATCTCCTTCATCAGGGCCTTCAGGCGCTCCTCGAACTGTCCGCGATACTTTGTGCCGGCCACTACGCCCGTCATGTCGAGAGTATAGATACGCTTGCCGAAGAGCATCGGACTGGTGTGGTGGTTGGCGATCTGCTGGGCGAGGCCTTCCACGATGGCGCTCTTGCCCACGCCTGGCTCGCCGATCAGTATCGGGTTGTTCTTCTTTCTGCGTCCGAGAATCTCCACCACTCTCTGTATCTCCTTCTCGCGGCCTACACACGGGTCGAGCTTTCCGTCGAGAGCAGCTTGGGTGAGGTCGGTGCCGAAGGTGTCGAGCACGGGTGTCTTCGAGTTCTCTTTCTTCTGGGCGGTAGTCGTCGAGCCGGCTTTTCCGGCTGAGCTCGATTTGCCGGCATTCGAGGTCTCCTCGTAGTCCTCCTCGTCTTCGTCGGGAAGGCCTATGCCGTTTGTGATACCGTTTGTCTGTGGGGCGTGCAACAGCGCCTTTGTATCATTGTAATCCATATTGTTGAGTTCTAATACTTGTTTTGCACCGTTGTTCGCGGCATCGTGCAGGATGGCGAGCAGCAGGTGCTGTTCATTGACGTTTGTCGATCTGTCCATACGTGCCTCCAGTACGGCAAGCTTGAGGATATTGCTGGCTTTCTCATTGAGCACCAGCTCGTGCGTGTAGACCGGCATCTGGAGCTCATCCTCGCGCACGCGGTTCTCAAGCTCCGTCTTGATGTTCTGCAGGTTCAGCTTCAGACGGTTGAAGGTGTCGATCACCAGCCCGTCCTTCATCCTCAGCAGACCAAGGAGCAGATGTTCCGGCCCTACCGACCTGCTGGCCAGACGGGCGGCTTCCTCACGAGAGTATGACAGTATTTCAGATACTTTTGGTGAAAACTGACTGGACATTCTATTTTACTATTTGACTATTTACGATTTGACAATTTATTACTATCTATCTGCAATTTATCATTGTTCGGGGGCAAAGTTACAACATTTCTTGCAAACATCGTGCCAATTCTGCCAAAAACTTTCCGCTAATAATACTTAAAAGGTTTGGTGGGAACAGAAAAAATGAGTACCTTTGCACGGTTAAAAACGCGTCAGCGGGCTTAAAAAGTGCCTTAAACGCGAAAATCGTAAAATAGTAAATAGTAAAATCGTAAAATAAAAAGATGGATCAAACATTCGACAACGACAGAATTATTAAGATCAACATCGAGGAAGAGATGAAATCGAGCTACATCGACTACTCCATGTCAGTCATTGTGGCACGTGCCCT
>JAEEGL014922038.1_pt1 | contig 33373 bp, 26 predicted proteins | sample 9134231 | NCBI WGS metagenome assembly JAEEGL01 (sample SAMN16246548, study PRJNA631951) | gut metagenome | biome: gut microbiome; feature: rumen; material: fiber-attached | host: Bos | place: Iran: Karaj | collected 2018-10 | reverse complement strand
TCTTCAGTCATCTTGTTTGCTGTCTTAAGGTCTATAAGCCATCCGAAAACATTAACCAGCACATAGATGATCATTACGCTTATGGCAACAGCTATAATCTGCGGGATCATCTCGTATTCGATGTTTTTAAACCTGCCGAACATGAAAGCGATTATGAGGATGACGATAAGAAGCATCTGAATGATCTCTCTTATTATCGTCTGTTTCATAGTGAGTTCCTTTTTCGAAAACATGACAAGGCCGGGGAGACTTCCGATAACGCCGTAGATCAAGGGATATGCAAAAGCCTGGTAACCAAACTGGAGGTCTGGTTCAAGAAGGCAACCCAGGATCAGCATTGCGAGATTTATAAGCGTAACTGAAATAAAAAAGCTTGCGAGTTGTGCTCTTAAATGTTCTCTCATACTGCGCCTCCCTTAAGCTTCTCTCTGATGTCAGGGACATATTTTCTGGAGATTATGACCTGCTCGCCGTTCGTGAGGACACATGAGAACCTGCCGTTTAATGACGGCTTGATGGAAGTTATCTTCATAAGGTTTACAACGACTGATTTTGAAATGCGTGCGAAGTTTCTTGAAGCGAGCGCTTCGTCAAATTCGTAAAGGCGTCTTCCTGATTCGTAGCAGTCTTTCTCGAGATAGATAAATGTCTTCTCGTCGACTGCTTCAATATAGAGGATATCCGGCAGTGCGATGCTGTACTGCCGGTCTTCCTTGGTTCCTTTTAAGATCCCTTCGCGGGATCTGATGAAGCGGATGATCTCATCGATCCTCTCATCTTTTTTGTGACACCCGATCTCAATATATTCCTTATCGGATTCACCGATCTTTTTAACTGTTATTTCCATTGATACCTCAGTAGTGTTCGTTTACGCTAAAGCTGCCTTCTCCTTTAAGATAGCAATCGAAAAATCTTACGACAAGTCCATTTAACGTATCGATCATTACAACGTTGTCGACATTTCCTGTACCCAGGTTCTTTGCAAGGACAGGGGAGAACAGAGGAAGGTCTGTAAAGTCCATGTGGCCGCTGTTTGCAAAGTATGTGCAGTAAGCCGTATCAGCATTTTTCAGGATGATGTTATTTGAAAAGACATAACCCTGCTTTTCGGCTTCTACAGCCTGGTCGTGGTGCTCCTGGTTCTGGAAGTTCAGAAGAGGCGTTTTGTATGGCTCTTCGTTGACGATTATCTCATCTCCGTTAATGCCGAGATTCTCGCCAAGCATCGTGCCGTCTAGGTCAACTGCAGCGGAAATATCATCTCTTCTGCCGCATGTGACAGCCGTGGCGCCGCCCATAGAGTGACCGATAAGACCGATCTTCGTTGTGTCGATAAGGCTTACGGCCTTTAAAACGCCGTCTTTCTGATCGTCTTTGATATACCAGGAATCTGTGTCCTTTGCTTTAAATGAATCGATCGCAAAGTTCATGTCGGCAGTCCTTAATGCCATCCATGTTGATGTGACTTCGAAAACTTCTGCTTCCGATACATCGCTCGAACCTATTGTCATTGCATCATTGAGAAATCCCCTGTCTGCGATTATCGTTTTGCCCGTTGAATCGTGAGTAAAGATAGAGTGATAAGGATGCTCGATGCTCGCTACGACATAGCCGTTGCTCGCAAGTTCCATAAACATCGAAGCATTGCTCTGATAGTAGCCGAAAGCGCCGTGGCTGAATATCACCAGAGGCATCTTTTCTGTAGCTCCTTTGGGATAGAAGAAGTAGACCGGAACTTCTCTGTATGAGCCGTCATTTTCAAACTCTTCAACACGTGATCTGTCGATCAGGATAGCATCAGCCTGCAATACCTTATAAGGTCCTGTTGTGGGCCTTCCTTCATAGTCTGTGAAAAGAAAAGCAGGGATGGAAGATGTTGCGATAAGCATTGCGCCGAATAATCCGCCCAGTACGATCGCGGCCTTCTTCTTTGCCTTAGCGTTCTTGCGGTATACGAGAAGGAAGATGCCTGATACAGCGGCTCTTAAGACCAGCATGATGATGAGCCCTTTGAACCGAAAGCTCGTGTCGATGCCGGGGAGCAGAACCATTAAAAAAAATATAACGAGCTGGGCAGTATTTAAGATGATGCGCTTAACTGTCCATTCTTTTTTCGCAGAGCTTTTTGTAAGCTCGAAAACCATAAATCCGAGTTCCGAAATGACCAGAATAGCTAAAAGTAAAACTGTCATAAATGTCACCTCAATATGCTTTTGTTGAGACGACTATATGACAGCCATAAAACCCATTCAATATATGACAGGATGAGATGCAAAAACGGGCGGTAAGATGCAATAAAAAGCTTATTTCCTTCCGTCTGTGATGAAGTATTTGACGTTGTCCGCCGGTTCTTTTAGTTCGGTCCTGAAAAATTCAGGAAAGTATTTTACTGGTTCGTCAGGCGTGATCCAGCGCAGGAATTCTTTGCTGTCATCTTCTGTCGAACTCAAGCACTCGGGATCAAAATCATCCGGCACTTTCATATAGTAGAAAAAGGAGATCTCATAGATCAGTTTGCTGAAGTTAGTTTCCGCATCACCGTAAAAATAATTCTCGTGGACAAATCCCAGACGGTCTATTTCGAGCTCGTAACCTGTCTCTTCGAAAACTTCTCTTTTGACTGCTTCTTCAGCTGTCTCGCCGAACTTTATCCTGCCACCGACAGAATAGAGATACTGAGGCCTGATATTGTTTCCGACCATAAGGAACTTGCCATCGCGCAATATTATGGCGCCGACTCTTAAGTTGATCATTCCGTCTTCGCACGGAACTGACATATCGTGATTCATAGTGATTATCCCCCCCTGATGCAAAAGCATCGTGATAACCAATTGTATCAGAGAACCGAGATAAATCTCATAAAGGCTTCGTCATTTTTGTAAACGCCGGCGCAGCCTAAGATCTCTGCGAAGATCTTTCCAATCTCGATTTTGAGTGCTTCGTGGATCTTATCTTTTGAAGAAAGGTCATAGCGGTCTTTCCACTCGTCGATCCAGTCAGCGTGCTTGGCGATCTCTTCGATGGAGCGGATATCCTTTCCGTAGATTATTGCATCTTCCATAAGCTCCATCTCGTTCTTTAGTCTGGCAGGGAGGACAGCAAGGCCCATTACTTCGATAAGACCGATATTTTCTTTCTTGATGTGATGGTATTCTGCGTGCGGATGGTAGACTCCCATAGGGTGTTCATCGGTTGTAACATTGTTACGGAGCACAAGATCCAATTCAAATCTGCCTTCGGCGTTCTTTCTGGCGATAGGAGTTATCGCGTTGTGGCGGACTCCGTCAGTCTCTGCCAGGATGAATGCGTCTTCGTCAGTGTAGCCTATCCATTTATCGAGGATCATGTCTGCGCAGTCAGTTAAGCGCTCAATATCGTCACCCTGAAGTCTTACGACCGACATCGGCCAGTTGACGATGCCGGCAGTAAGATCTCCATATTCCGGGATGGTGAATGTTTTTCTGAATCCTGCACGGGCCATAGGGAATGTGTAGCAGCCGCCCTGGAAGTGATCGTGGCTCAATATCGATCCGCCGACGATCGGAATGTCTGCATTAGAACCTGCTGTGTAATGCGGGAACTGGTCGACAAAGCTTAAGAGCTTTTTAAATGTCGAACGGTTTATTACCATCGGTATGTGCTCTTTATTGAGGATTATGCAGTGCTCGTTATAGTAGACATAAGGCGAATACTGGAGATAGTACTGGTCACCGTCAAGAACGATAGGAATTATCCTGTGGTTCTGTCTTGCAGGATGTGTAAGCGTTCCGGCATAGCCTTCGTTCTCAGGGCAAAGGAGGCACTTGGGGTAAGACGTGCTCTTTGCTTTTCCAGCAGCTGCGATGTCTCTGGGGTCCTTTTCAGGCTTGCTCAGATTGATCGTGATATCGATGTCGCCGAACTCGGTAGGAGAGACCCACTTAACGTCCTTTGCGATACGGTCGGTGCGGATATAGTTTGTCGCTTTTGAAAAGCTGTAGTACCAGTCTGTAGCAGCCTTTGAAGAAATTATGCGGAGATCATTAAACTTCCTTATGACATCTGAAGGGGGAGGAGTTAAAAGTCCCATTATCTTCGTGTCGAAAAGGTCCTTTTGGGCATTCGTGTCGCTTACCATGATGCCGTTTCTAAAAGCCCAGTCCATCATGTCTTCTAAGATCAGGTGAAGATCTCTTTTTTCAGTGATTTCAGAAGGCTCGTTATATTCATCGAGCCCGAAAAATTCGATCAGTTTATTTGTTGTGTAAACCCTGTCGAGTTCATCGATGAGACCGTTTGAGATCCCGTAATTTACCAGTTCGGTTATATAAGTGCTGATCATAAACTAACCTCCGTCAGATGACCCTGATGCCGCCGTATTTGCGGATCGCCAGGATCTCACATGAGCCGTCGCCGAAAACCTTATCCATGTATTTCTTATAGCGCTTGGCATTGCCTTTCTTTACAAAAGCCTGAATGGTGCCTGCAAAGCCGCCGCCGTGGACTCTTGATACTTCATCAGGATTTAATACGGTATCGCTTATGGCGAGTGCCAAAGACACATTCTGGACTGTTACGTCGCTGTTGGTATAAACATTCTGAAGATACTTAAAAGATGAATCGCCGGACTGCTTTACGAGACTTAAGAATTCTTTCAAGTCACCTGATTTCAATGCTTCTGCTTCATCTTCTGCTCTTAATGTCTCATTTACGAAATGGATTGCTCTTAATACAGCCCTGTCGCCGGCCTTATCTCTTAACATATCTATGTTATCTATTATGTCTTCAAAAGATACAGGACGGAGAATGTCATATCCCAGTAACGAAGCGATCTTCTTCATCTCAAGAGGGACTGCCGCATATTCATTTGTTAAGTCTGCGTGTGAACCCTTTGTATCAGTTATGCAGAGAACGTAATCTGTTTTTGAAAAATCGAAATTAACTTTGTCTACGACCGGGTTATCTGTATCGTTAAAATCGATGTGCACGAGGTTTCCGACGGAGCACGCCATCTGGTCCATAAGACCACAGGGCTTTCCGAAGTATTTGTTCTCGGCAAACTGGCCGATCTTTGCGATCGTAACCGGATCGATATTCATGCCGTTATAAAGACCTGAAACGATTGTGCCGATAAGAGTTTCAAATGCAGCGGAAGAAGACAGGCCCGCGCCGATCAGTACGTCGCTTGTGATGTAAGCGTCAAAGCCGCCTAAGATAAAACCACTATCTTTTAAACCTGCGAGAACGCCGCGGATAAGTGCGGGCGTAGTTCCCTTTTCGTCTTCATGGAGAGACAGGTCATTCAGATCGATGTTCGTCATGCCAAAGCCTTCTGCAAGGACATTGACCATCTTGTCATCTCTGGGAGATACAACTGCGATCGCATCTTTGTTGATGGAAGCTGCCAGGACTTCACCGTGCTGATGGTCTGTATGGTTTCCGCCGATCTCTGTCCTGCCGGGAGCAGAGAATATCGCTGCAGGTTCAGTTCCTTCAAAAGCCTTATAAAAATCAGAAACGGCATTGGCGTATCTGTCAGGCTGAAGGGCAGAAGCCTCATCGGTAATGTATATATCTTTAAAATCTATAGAAGACAGATCAAGCATAGTAAGCCTCCTTGTGGACCTTATAGCATGATTATAGATTGTTATTCCCAAAAGGTCACATGCGCATTTTACACAAGACTCGGAAACTAAATTTGTAAAATCAGTTTCCAAACTCGATGCCCATTTTTACTGGTAACTTGATATTATTTAGGCGGAAACTGAACAAACATATCTGGTTTCCGAAGGAGAACTCAAGAGATGATTAGTGAGATCCAGGAAAAGATTCTTAAAGGTACTATACAGGTATTTAATAAAAAGGGCTTAAAGCTCACCATGGACGACGTGGCTGACGAGCTTAAGATCTCCAAGAAGACTATCTATAAGGAATTCTCATCCAAGGATGAGATCTTTGAGACAATGGTCGATTATGTTTTCGACAATATAAAGATAAGAGAAAAAGAGATCCTTAATTCCACTGGATACACAACGCTCGAAAAGATCAGATTGTTCCTGTCGGCTATGCCTGAAAGCTACAGAAACATCAATTTCCAGGAACTCTACTCGCTCAAGGAAAAATATCCGAAGGTCTATAAGAAACTTCAAAAGAGACTTGAGACCGGTTGGGAACCAGCTTTCAAGCTTTTGGAGCAGGGCAAGGCTGAAGGGATCATCAGGGAAGATGCTGACCTTAAGATCTTCAAGATAATGATGGAAGCTTCGCTCGAGAGATTTTTCGAGAAGAACGTAATGAAGGGCAGCGGCAGAAAATACAACGATTACTTAAACGAAGTAGTAGGCATTCTCTTAAACGGTATCTCCGCATAAAGGAGGAGCAAGATGGAAAAGTCAAAAGTCATATTCAATAATGTACAGCCTGACTCAGTTTACAAGAAGGCTGTTAAGTCCAAGAAGAAATATGCGAAAAAGTTCGGCGACGATTCTGATAAGAACTATTCTGCAAGAGTCGTTGATAATGCATATATAGGTGACCTCCTGGGCGTTAAGAATATCGCCGTAGGTGATGATGCCCCCGGTGTCTCTGAAGGTTTTGATCCTGAAAAGGGCATAATCGTCGGAAACATCAGAATGGGTTTTGGTCACTACAGGATCTCCATGGCAATAGCGTCTGCTGCAAATTCAATGGGTTATGTTCCTTACTGGATGGATCTTAATTCCTATAAGCAGACTACATGCACAAAGGTAATCTCAGCTCAGAACGATCTTTATTCAATGGGTTCGAGACTCTCACAGAAGTTCAAACTGTTTAATAAGATCGTCTGGGAACCTTTAAATTACGAAGGTTTTAGAAAGCTCTCATATAACTCTTCAGATCAAAAGAATGCCGAATTAATGGCACCCGTATATGAGAACGTTCCCAAGGATATCCCTGTTGTCGCAACGCACGTATGGCCCGCTCAGGCTGCTGTCCACGCAGGAATGAAGAATGTCGTAAATGCGATTCCCGACAACTGGCCGATGGCGCTTCATTTTGCAGAAGGCAGCATCCACACAGTCCAGACACACTATGCGTATCAGGGCTACAGGATCTGCAACGGAATGGACGGCGATAAGGTGTTAAATCCGATGCCTGAAGAGAGCCTCAAATATGTAGGCCACTATATCGATCATGAGCTCGTTGCAAATATCGAAGAAGACTGTGCACGCCGCCTTAAGAGAAAAGAAGAAGGCAAGCCCATGAGATTCCTTCTTACGATCGGCGGAGCAGGCGCTCAGAAGGAGATCTTTGCAGCGATAATCAATGAACTCATGCCTGATATCAAGAATAAGAAGGCTGCTTTATATGTAAATATCGGCGACTACCAGAACGTCTGGGAAGACTTAAAGAACATGGTTCCCGGAATTGCTGATATTGCTAAAACTCACTTCAATGAATGGAATGACACAATGCGTTTCTGCGAAGAAGCTCTGACGGGAGATATCGAAGGGATCCATCTTTTCTGCCACGAGAATATTTTCGAAGCAGTATATGCGACAAACCTTCTTATGAGGTCCTGCGACGTGCTCGTAACCAAGCCCTCGGAGCTTGCTTTCTATCCGGTGCCGAAGCTGTTCATTAAGAGAATCGGCGGTCACGAGCAGTGGGGTGCGATCCATTCTGCAGAGATCGGTGACGGAACATTGGAGTGCAGGGACATACCTCACACACTGCAGATGATAAGGCTTTTTACAGAAGACAACACAACGCTCAAAGACATGTGCGAAAACATAGTAAGAAACAAATCACTTGGGATCTACAACGGAGCTTATGAAGTCGTGAAGATCGCCATGGGAATGAAGAAATAAGGAAGGAGAACGAGATATGGATACTAAGAAAGGTCTGACCGGGAAAGAGAAATTTGCTTACGGTATCGGTGCCGTAGGTAAGGATATGGTCTATATGCTTTCGGCTTCTTATGTCCTGTATTACTTCCAGGACATCATGAAGACCAGCGCTATCGCAATGGGATTTATCCTTCTCATCGCGAGAGTTTTCGATGCATTCAACGACCCGATCATGGGCGTTATAGTTGCGAAAACAAAGACAAAGTGGGGCAAGTTCCGTCCCTGGCTTTTGATCGGTACGATCACTAATGCCGTTATCTTATTCCTCATGTTCGCAGCTCCGCCGACACTGGACGGCAAGGGACTTGTCGCATATGCGGCAGTTACATATATCCTCTGGGGTGTTACTTACACCATGATGGATATTCCTTACTGGTCAATGATCCCCGCATTTACTGAGGGCGGCAAGGAAAGAGAAGGGCTCTCTGCTCTCGGTCGTTCCTGCGCAGGCGTAGGTTCTGCCATCGTAACTATTCTCACCGTTATGACAGTTACTGCGATCGGTTCTTCGCTTACAGCTAAGAGCACGACAAACATCACCAAGCAGTTTTCATCTGACAATACAAAGATCAACACTTATGTTATCGAGCTCGATAAGGACGGCAACCCTACTTCAAATGTTATTGAATATGCTGAAGATAAGACTGACGTATCAGTTACGATCACAGGTTCTGAAAGAGCCTTCGAAGATGTTTATTCATTCAATAACGACAACACAAAATACGAGTTTACAGTAAACGGCGTTAATGCCGAAAACTCCAAAGTGGAGTTCGTTATGGACTCTGAATCTTCCGGCGAAGCAGGTCTCGTATTCTATGTCGATTCTGATTCTTATAACAAGATAAGCGGAAGTGATTCCGTTAAGGCAACTCTTACGATGAATTCAACTCTGGAAGTTGAGAGAGTCGGTTTTAAATATTTCTCACTTGTTGTCGGCATCCTCTTTATCGTCTTCATCGGCATCACCTGTCTCTGCATCAAGGAGAAGTCTTCCGTTGATATGCAGACACCTTCCGTTAAGCAGATGTTCAAAGCGCTTTTGGGCAACGACCAGGCGATGACAGTAGTTATCACTATCGTTCTGTTTAACACAGCAACATATATCACATCAAACCTTTTGATCTACTTTTTCAAGTACGACCTCGCAGGCTCCAACTGGCAGGGCAATTACACGCTGTTCAACACATTTGCAGGCGCGATGCAGATCCTTGCAATGATGCTCTTTTTCCCGCTCTTAAGAAAAGCTTTCGACACGATCAAGATCTTCTATGTCGGCGTGTTTGCTGCGATCGGCGGATACATTATCCTTCTTGCTTTATCGCTCCTCGGAACAAAGAGCGTATATCCGTTCTTCGTACCCGGATTCTTTATCATGGGCGCTGTAGGTATCCTGAATGTTATCTGCACGATATTCCTTGCTAACACATGCGACTACGGTGAACTTAAAAACGGCAGAAGAGACGAGTCAGTCATCTTCTCCATGCAGACATTCGTAGTTAAGCTCGCTTCAGGTATTGCAGCATTGGTTGCTTCCGTATGCCTTACGATCTTCAAGATCCAGGAGCAGAGCAATACTGAAATGAACTTAAGCGTTCTTTTGGAGAAAGTCTCGAGCATTAAGAATAGCGTCGTTGAGACGATCGATACGAGCGCCGTATTCGGACTCAGGATGGTAATGACACTGACACCTATATTTGTCCTCGTAATTGCATTGCTTATATTCAAGGCAAAGTATATTCTGACAGATAAGAAGCTTGCTGAAATCACTAAGGAACTCAAATCAAGGAGCTGACTTATATGATCACTGTAAAAGGAGAAAAAGCCCCGCTGTTTATCCTTGATACCCTTCATACGACATATGCCATGAAGGTTTTGGATACGGGCCATATTGAGCACCTTTATTACGGCCGCAAGATCCGTATGGATGACGAAGACGGACTTACCGAGCAGCATGAATTTGCTCCGGGAACGAGTGCTGTTTATTCGCCTGAAGCAGGTAATTTTTCTTTGGACGACATGCGTCTTGAGATGAGTTCTTACGGCAAGGGCGACCTCAGGGAAGCATTCATCGAAGTTGTAAATCCCGACGGGAGCAGGACTTCTGATTTCCTTTTCGAAAAGTTCGAAAAAAGCATGGGCAGAGACGGCGGCACTGAAGGTCTTCCCACGTCTTACGGCGAAGACGCCGAAGTTCTTACCCTTATGCTGAAAGATAATGATCTGACTTTAGAACTCATCTATACCGTTTATTCAGATACTGATGTCATCACGAGATCAGCGCGCCTTATAAACGGCGGCGAGGCTGATATAAAGATCGAAAAGATCATGAGCTGCCAGATCGACTTTGATCCGGGCAATTATGTTTTCAGCACATTTACCGGCGCATGGGCAAGAGAGATGAAGAGGACCGATATGTCCGTATCTTCAGCACGCCTTGTAAATTCCAGCTTTACCGGCAATTCTTCCAACCGTGCAAATCCTTTTGTCATGATCTCAAAGCGCGGCGCATCAGAAGAATATGGCGAAGTATACGGATTTAATCTCGTATACAGCGGCAATCACTATGAATCAGTTGAGAAGAGCCCTTTTGAAAAAGTAAGGTTTCTCTCCGGAATTAATCCTACAGGTTTTTCCTGGAATCTATCGAAAGGAGAGTCTTTCCTGACGCCTGAAGCAGTCATGACGTATTCCTTTGCGGGGTACAACGGAATGAGCGGGCAGATGCATGACTTCGTGTCAAAGCATATCCTGCGCGGTCCGTGGAAAGACAGACTTCGGCCTGTTCTCTTAAACTCCTGGGAAGCATCTTACTTCAAGATCAGTGAAGGAAAGCTCCTGCGCCTTGCCCGAAAAGCAAAATCCGTCGGCATCGAACTTTTCGTAATGGACGACGGCTGGTTTGGCGAGCGCAATGATGACACGTCCTCATTAGGTGACTGGTATCCGAATAAAAAGAAACTTCCTCACGGCATAAAAGGCATTTGCGATAAAGTTCGCAAGCTTGGGTTACAGTTCGGCATCTGGGTTGAACCTGAGATGGTCAACCGCAACAGCGAACTGTACCGCGCGCATCCCGGATGGGCGATGGAGATACCAGGCAAAAAGCATTCCGAAGGCAGAAACCAGATGGTCTTGGATCTTGCAAATGTTGAAGTTCAGGATTACATCATCAAGGCTATGAGCGATGTTTTCTCATCTGCCGATATCTCATATGTTAAGTGGGATATGAACAGGAACTTTACAGACATCTTTTCAAAGGCCCTTCCTTCCGACAGACAGGGTGAAGTCTGCCACAGATATATCCTCGGCCTTTACCGCGTTATGCGCGAACTGACCGGGAAGTTTCCGAATATCCTTTTCGAAGGGTGTGCTTCGGGCGGCAACAGATTCGATCTCGGAATCTTAAGTTTCTTCCCCCAGATCTGGGCGAGCGACGATTCCGATGCAATGGCCAGGGCCGAGATCCAGACAGGCTACAGCTACGGTTATCCGATGTCTACTGTGTCCGCTCATGTTTCAGACTGCCCGAACCATCAGACATTAAGACGTACGCCTATAGAGACAAGATTTAACGTTGCATCCTTTGGCGTTCTGGGTTACGAGTGCAATCTCTGCGACATGAGCAAAGACGATATCGAAGCTGTAACAGCACAGATAGCGATGTATAAGAAGTGGCGCGAAGTAATGCAGTTCGGAAGGTTCTACAGGGGATCTTCAATGAGCGATTCGAGATCCTGCGACGGAGATGAGCTTGGTGCTCCGGGCATAAGCGCATTAGAGCCGCTTCCCGGAAACGAGATATCCTGGACTGTGGTATCCAAAGATAAGACAAGCGCCGTTTCCATGACGATGCAGATATTGACTCATGCTAATGCACAGTGGTGCGTGTTAAAGCCGATGGGACTTGATCCTGACACTAAATATCACCTGGAAGGACGCAAGGTGAAGTTCGACCTCCGCGATTTCGGAGGGCTCGTAAACTATGTTGCTCCTATACACGTTAAGCAGGACGGCTTCTTTCACAAACTGATCGCGAAGTTCTATAAGATGAAGGCGGAAACCGAATCCCACAACATGTACGGTGACGCCATGATGTATGCCGGTGTACACTTAAGGAGTGCATTTGCATCGGGCGGTTTTAACGGGAACATGAGATATTATCCCGATTTCGGATCGAGGATCTATACGATAGAAAAAGTCAGCTGAATTTCCGGAGATAAGTTTTATGAAGATCGACATCAATAACGACTGGCTGTGGTCATCCGAGTTTAAAGAAGAAATGACAATGCCTTCTTATGCAGGCGAAAAAGAGATGGAGAATGTGAGGATCCCTCACACCGTTAAGGTTACTCCGTTAAACTATTTCGATGCCGAAGTGTATCAGATGGTCTCGTGCTACAGAAAGTCTTTTGATGCCCCTTCTGATTGGGAAGGCAAGAAAGTATTTATAACATTTGATGCTGTTGCCCATGAAGCGGAAGTCTTTATCAACGGAACTTCTGTGCTCAAGCATTCATGCGGTTATACGGCTTTTACTGCCGACATCACTTCTTATCTCAAGTTCGGCTCTGAAAATGTGATCGCTGTTAAGTGTGACAGCAGGGAATCACTTAATGTTCCGCCTTTCGGGTTCGTCATAGATTACATGACATACGGTGGTATCTATAGAGAGGTCCGTCTCGATGTAAAAGAGAAAGATCACATACAAGATGTTTTCGTTTTCGCAGGTGCTGATAAGAAAGTCAGGATAAAGACCGATGTTGAAGGCGATGGCGAGCTCGTTGCCCTTATCACCAAAGCCGGTTCAGGCGAAGTCCTTTTCGAAGCACCGTGTGAAAAAGATGCTGAGCTCACTGTGCCTGATGCAGAACTCTGGACTCTCGATGATCCTAATCTTTACGAACTGACCATGACGCTTCGAAACGGCGAAAAGGAAGATACATTTACAACGCGTTTCGGCTTCAGGGATGCGGTCTTTAAGACAGACGGATTCTACTTAAACGGCGAAAAGATAAAACTCAGGGGATTAAACCGCCACCAGTGCTGGCCTTATGTCGGATATGCGATGCCGAAGTCCATGCAGCAGATGGATGCGGATATCCTTAAGAATGAACTTGGACTTAATGCCGTAAGGACTTCGCACTATCCGCAGTCACATCACTTTATCGACAGATGCGATGAGCTGGGCCTTCTCGTATTTACCGAGATCCCCGGCTGGCAGAATATCGGTGACGATGCCTGGAAAGATCAGGCTGTGATCAACACGCGTGAGATGGTCTCACAGTACAGGAATCACCCTTCAATAGTCTTGTGGGGCGTAAGGATCAACGAATCCGTCGACTGCGATGAACTCTATATCAGAACGAATAAGGAAGCGCACGGATTAGATCCTTACCGCCAGACTTCAGGCGTCAGATATCTAAAAAAGAGTTCGCTCTTAGAAGACGTTTATGCATTTAACGACTTCAGCCATAACGGAAAGACAGCAGGGTGCGAGCAGAAGAAAAATGTCACTTCAGACATGAATAAGCCTTACTTCATCAGTGAGTATAACGGCCACATGTTCCCGACCAAAGTCTTCGATTCAGAACTTCACAGGCAGGAGCATGCCTTAAGGCACTGCAACGTTTTAGACAGCGTGATGGCTAACGAGGATATATGCGGATCTTTCGGCTGGTGCATGTTCGATTACAACACGCATAAGGACTTCGGTTCAGGTGACAGAGTCTGCTATCACGGTGTGACGGATATGTTCAGGAATTTCAAGCTCGCAGCATATGCTTATGCGAGTCAGAATAAGGAATTAGCGCCTGTTCTTGAAGTAAGTTCTTCCATGGACATCGGCGAGCATCCCGCGGGAAACAGGGGAGAAGTCTATATCTTCTCTAATTGCGACAGCGTGAAGATGTATAAGAACGATGTGTTCATCAAGGAATATACCCGTGAAGATTCTTCTTACAAGAATCTCATTTCTCCTCCGATGCTGATAGACGATTACATCGGCGATCAGATGAAGGAGAAGGAGGGCTTTTCTGACAGGCAGAATAAGATCGTCAAAGACGCGCTGAATTTCTCTGCCGTTTACGGCATGGAGAACATGCCCGCGAAGATGAAACTCACCATGGTCGAAGCCATGACGAGATACAAGATGAAGTTCGACGATGCATATTCTCTCTTTGGCAAATACATTGGCAACTGGGGCGGTGAAGCCACAAAGTTCAAATTCGAAGGCATCGTAAACGGCAAAGTCGTAAAGACCGTTATCAAGTCCTCAATGAACAGGCTGTGCCTGGATGTTAATGTGTCTTCAAATGAGCTTATTGAAGATTCCACCTACGATGTCGCAGCGATCAGGATCAAGGTCACCGATGAATACGGCAATGTAATGCCTTTTTATAACAGGCAGGCTGTTGTTGAGGTAACAGGCCCTGTCGAAGTGCTCGGTCCTTCTATGGCTGATATCAACGGCGGCATGGGCGGCGTCTATGTCAGGAGCATCGGGCAGGAAGGAAAGGCGGCTGTTAAGATAAGTCTTCCTGACCAGGGGCTGTCTTCAGAGGTCGGGTTTGATATAAGGCTCGGAGTTTGACTTTGCGAGCGGCATCCTTTTATACCTAAAAACTCTAAATCAGATACGAAAAAAGTATTTGCTTCCTGAGCACTTGTCTAACCACCGGATTTTTTTTAATAAAGTTGCATTAGTCAGGCTCAGATTAATGCCCTTATTTTGGGCAAACGCGTCCTCGTGTCTGTAAAAATCGCCAGTGTCCGAGTGATATAATTTCATTCGTACAGGTATTTTTGATGCGAAAGGGATACGGACCAGATCATGAAGATAGATCCTACAGTTAAGAAAGAGACGCTGTTTGTCGGCGTGGTTACTCTTATCTTAAGCATGCTGATGCAGTCAGTATTCCTTATCATCGGCAGATGGGATCTGAGCGTGCTCTTTGGAAATCTCTTAGGCGGGGTAATCGGCGTCCTCAATTTCTTTTTCCTGGGCCTCAGCGTACAAAAGGCGGTATCTTCCGGTGAAAAGAAGGCCAAGGAGATCATGAAGGCTTCCCATGCCATTAGATTTGCCCTGATCATTGTCCTTTTGGCAATATCCCTTATATTCCAGAGCGTGTTTAATGTTATTGCCACGATCATATCTCTGCTCTTTGCGACATTCGGAGTTTATCTCCGTGCGGTTTTCAACAAGGATAAGAAAAAGCAGGCTAAGAGTGGTGAATCCGTGGCTGATGAGAATATTGAAACAGAAGGAGGGGATGAAGAATGAGCATCATTTTCCTTTTGCTGTCTGTCTTATCTTTTGTAGCTGCGATCGTTATCAAGATCCTGTTCGTTCCTGCATCTGAGGGTATCGATATTACCGGTGCACACGTGTTCTTTACTGTAAAGCTTCCGATCCAGGACCTTCCCATAACCGAATCGCAGGTCAATTCCTGGTGCGTAATGCTGGGGATCCTGTTCCTTTGCCTTTTCCTTACATCAGGTCTTAAGACACGCAATGTTTCAATAAGGCAGCTTCTGGCCGAATGGATCGTTGAAAAGACCACGAACCTTGTAAAGACCAATATGGGCGAATTCTTTGAAGGCTTTGCTCCTTTTGTTGCGGCTGTTCTGGGATTGTCAGCTTTTTCGAGCCTGTCATCCCTGATCGGTCTTTTCCCGCCGACGTCTGACATCAATATAACTGCCGGATGGGCTATCCTGGTATTCTTCCTTATCACTTACTACAAGATGAAGGCAGGTCCCTGGATCTATCTTAAGAGCTTCGGCCAGCCTGTCCCGCTCCTTGCACCGCTTAACATCATCAGTGAATTTGCTACACCTGTGTCGATGGCATTCCGTCACTACGGAAACGTGTTGTCAGGTTCGATCATATCGCTCCTGGTGGCTGTCGGCCTTTCAGGTCTTTCAAAAACGATCTTCTCATTCCTTCCGGGAGCGCTTGCGGATTTCCCGTATCTGAGGATCGGTATCCCTGCTGTGCTGTCACTTTATTTCGACCTCTTCAGCGGCGGACTTCAGGCATTTATCTTTGCGATGCTGACGATGTTATACATTTCAGGCGGTTTCCCTGCAGAAGAATATGCGGCGAGGAAAAAGAAGCGTGAAGAACGCAAAGCGGCACGTGCTGCTGTTATGAATGCTAACAAGCGTGAAAGCGCATAAACAGAAAAACTTATCTATAAACATATAGGAGGCTAGAACATGTTAGAACTTGCTATCGGAATCATTCTTGGCGGATGCGCACTCGGTGCGGGATGCGCCATGATCGCAGGTATCGGTCCTGGTATCGGTGAAGGTCATGCTGTAGCTAAGGCATGCGAAGCGATCGGACGCCAGCCTGAATGCAAAGGTGATGTTACCACAACAATGCTTATGGGATGCGCCGTTGCTGAGACAACAGGTCTTTATGCGTTGGTTATTGCGATCCTTCTGATCTTCGTTGCACCGGGAAGATTCGTTGATATTTTGATGCAGGCTGTCGGCAACTGATAACGGAGCCAAATCAAGATGCAGAATCTGGATATTATTTCGATAAATATCTGGCAGGTAGTGATATCACTGGCAAACCTGGTGATCCTGTTCCTGATCTTGAAAAAGTTCCTCTTTGAGCCTGTGAAGAAGATCAAGGCGCAAAGAGAAAACGAGATCGAGACACAGTACAAGAAGGCCGAGAAAGCCCGAAAAGAGGCAGATGACCTTAAGGCAGGCTGGGAAGACAAGATCACTACTGCAGATCAGAAAGCTGATGAGATCATCAGTGAGGCAGTCGAGCGTGCGAACGAGCGTAATGAGATCATGCTCTACGAATCGCGCGAAAAGGCTGACCAGATCATCAGAAAAGCCAAGGCGGACATCGAACGTGACAGACGTGAAGCCAGAGAGACCATCAAGAAGGAAATCGTTGATGTTTCCCAGGTTATTTCCGAGCAGATCATCGGCCGCGAGATCAATATGGATGATCATAGGGATCTTATCGATGACGCTATCGACAAATTAGGTGAGACGCAATGAACACTACCGGAAGAGAATATGCTCTGGCGCTTTTTGAGACGGCATACGAGTCGGGTAACATCGACGACATCCGTAACGATGTAAGGAGTCTGAAAAGGCTCTTTAAAGAGATGCCTGAATATATTGAATTCCTGTCAAATCCCGGAATCCCCAAAAGCGAGCGTATGGATGCACTCCGCGAAGCTTTTGAAGGAAAGGTGGATGATGTTATTTATTCTTTCCTGGCAGTAATGACCGAACGCGCTGACATGGGGTCTTTTTTCGACGCCTATAAAGAGTTCGAGCATATGTATGAAGACTTTAAAAAGTTCACTTATGCGGAGATCACGAGCGCGGTAGAGCTTACTGACGAAGAGAAGGCAAAGATAGTAGCCAAGCTCGAAAAGATAACGGGCAAGACAGTAAGGCCAAGATATAAGATTAATCCTGCTCTGATGGGCGGAATAACTGTAACGGCAAACGGAATGTTCTTTGACGGAAGTGTCAGAAAGAACCTGAAAAACTTAGAGAAAGAGATATCGTAATTATGGTCAGCAAACCTGAAGAAATCAGTAATATTCTCAAGGAACAGATTAGAAACTATAAGAGCCGTGTTGATATGGGCGAAGTCGGTACGGTGGTTCTTGTCGGAGACGGAATCGCTTCCGTATACGGCCTTCGGAACTGCGTATCTACAGAACTTCTGGAATTTGAGGACGGCTCGGCAGGACTTGCTTTAAATCTTGAGAACGATACTGTATCTGTCGCTATCCTGACAGATAAGAATGACATAAGGGAAGGCACCAAGGTAAAGCGTACAGGTACAGTTCTTTCCATACCTGTCGGAGAGAGCTATCTGGGACGTGTCGTAAATCCTTTGGGAGATCCTATTGACGGTAAGGGACCGATCTTTGCAGAAGCAAAAAGACCTGTTGAAGCAGAGGCTCCCGGAATCATCGAGAGACAGAGCGTATCCGTACCTTTGCAGACCGGCATTAAAGCTATCGACAGCATGATCCCGATCGGAAGAGGTCAGCGTGAGCTCATCATCGGCGACCGTCAGACAGGTAAGACCGAGATCGCAATAGATACAATCATCAACCAGAAAGACAAGGATGTTATCTGCATCTATGTTGCTATAGGACAGAAGGCAACTTCAATCGTATCTTTAGTTTCTGACCTCGTAAGAGAAGGCGCTATGTCATATACGATCGTAGTATCGGCAACAGCTGCCGAGAGTGCACCTGTCCAGTACATTGCGCCTTATTCAGGATGCGCAATGGCAGAGTATTTCAGAGAAAAGGGCAAGGATGTCCTCATCATTTATGATGACCTTTCCAAGCATGCTGTAGCATACAGAGCCCTGTCACTTCTTATCAGGAGACCTCCGGGAAGAGAAGCTTATCCGGGTGACGTATTCTATCTGCATTCAAGACTCCTTGAACGTGCAGCATGCGTATCTCCCGAGTTCGGAGGCGGTTCGATCACAGCGCTTCCTATCGTTGAGACACAGGCAGGCGATGTATCTGCATACATTCCGACAAACGTCATCTCGATCACTGACGGACAGATCTTCCTTGAGACCGAGATGTTCCACAACGGTATCATTCCGGCTATAAACCCGGGTATCTCAGTATCCAGAGTCGGAGGTTCGGCACAGGTAAAAGCCATGAAGAAAGTATCCGGCGAATTAAAGCTCCTTTATTCGCAGTACAGGGAGCTTCAGGCTTTCGCGCAGTTCGGATCAGATCTCGATGCTGATACCAGAGCAAGACTCCATTTGGGAGAAAGAATCGTTGAAGTATTGAAGCAGGACCGTAACGCACCTGTTCCGGTCGGCGGACAGGTCGGCATTATCTATGCGGTTATCAACGGTTATCTCAATGAATATGAGATAAGTGAGATCAGGGGTTATCAGGAGAAACTCTATGAAAAGCTCGATCACGAGCACAAGGAGTGGATGCTCAGGATCGAAAAAGGCTCCTGGGATAAAGAAGATGAAGAAGAACTCAAAAAAGTTCTCGATAAGATGAAGAAGAAGTAATCATGGCTAAGGATATAAAGTCATTAAGGACAAGGATAAAGAGTTTTGACTCTACATTGCATCTTACAGGTGCGATGGGTCTTGTCGCATCTTCGAAGATCAAGCGCGCATGCGATTCAATGTATGCGAGCCGTGAGTTTTCTGACGGGATCTCGGAGATAACGATGGCTCTTGCTGCAAGCCCGGAATGCCGTAAAAGTCCATATTTCGGCCTCGTAAAGAAAGCTCCTGAAAATACGGAAGATGAGGCTGACGTTAAGGCTCAGGAAGAGCCGTTGAAAACGCGCCTTATCGTTATCGCAGGTGACAGAGGACTTTGCGGAGGCTATAACGCCAATGTTTTCAGGACCATTAGAACAATGGATGCTTATGAGATAAAGCCGATCGGAAAGAGGTCTTACGACAAATACCACCAGGCTGATTCTGAAGATGAGAATGAAGGATCAGAGGAAGAAGGCTACCTGTCTTCAGAGCACTATTCTTATGAGGAAGCTTTAGAAGAGGCTAAGATATGCTGTAAGGATTTCCTCGAAGGTAAGATCGACAGAGTTCTTGTTGTTTATAACAAGTATGTCTCGATAATGAGCCAGGAACCCCGCGTATTCCAGCTTCTGCCTCTCGTAAAAGAGGAAGGAGCCAAAGAATTGGGCGGCATATTGGAACCTGCGCCCGATGTTCTTCTGGAAGAGCTTGTTCCCGAGTATTTTGCCTGCAAACTCTATGCTCTTGTAAAAGAGAGCTTTGCGTGTGAAGTCGCAGCCAGAAGAATGGCCATGGACAGTGCGAAAAAGAATGCACAACAGATGATCGATAATCTGAAACTTGAATATAACCGCGCCCGCCAGAGCACGATCACTCAGGAGATAACCGAGATCGTGTCCGGTGCAGGAAAGTAGGAGGTTAAATATGGAGAAAAGAAATACCGGAACTGTCGCCCAGGTAATGGGACCGGTAGTCGATGTCAGATTCGAGGAAGGACACCTTCCTCCGATAAACAATGCTCTTGAACTTAAGATAGGTTCAAAAAGACTTGTAGTTGAGGTCGCCCAGCACATTGGTGACAGCACGGCAAGATGCATTGCGATGTCTTCTACTGACGGCTTGGGCCGTGATGCCGAAGCTGTTGATACCGGAAAACCGATATCCGTACCTGTAGGAAGAGCGACTTTAGGAAGGATCTTCAATGTCCTCGGTGAGCCTACAGACCTTAAGCCTTCTCCGGAAGGTGCCGAGAGATGGGATATCCACAGACCGGCTCCTGAATATGCAACACTTTCTTCCAACAAGGAGATCCTTGAGACAGGTATCAAGGTAATCGATCTGCTCTGCCCTTACTCAAAGGGTGGCAAGATCGGTCTTTTCGGAGGCGCCGGCGTAGGTAAGACCGTCCTTATCATGGAGCTTATCAACAACGTCGCTAAAGAGCACGGCGGCTTGTCCGTATTTACAGGCGTAGGTGAGAGAACGCGTGAAGGAAACGATCTCTATAACGAGATGAAGCAGTCCGGAGTTCTCGATAAGACAGCCTTGGTATACGGTCAGATGAACGAACCGCCGGGAGCAAGAATGCGTGTCGCTTTGTCCGGACTTACGATGGCAGAATATTTCCGTGACAGGGAAGGCCAGGACGTGCTCCTTTTCATCGACAACATCTTCAGATTCACACAGGCAGGATCTGAGGTATCGGCACTTCTCGGAAGAATGCCTTCAGCAGTAGGATATCAGCCTACGCTCGCAAACGAGATGGGTGCTCTGCAGGAGAGGATCACTTCTACAGTAAATGGTTCCATCACTTCGATCCAGGCTGTATACGTTCCTGCAGACGACCTTACTGACCCTGCTCCTGCTACGACTTTCGCGCATCTCGATGCAACTACGGTTCTGTCCAGAAGCATTGCATCGCAGGGTATCTATCCTGCTGTAGATCCTCTCGAATCCACCAGCCGTATCCTGTCGCCTGAAGTAGTAGGACGCGAGCATTATGAGACTGCAAAAGAAGTACAGCGTATAATCCAGCGTTATACAGAACTTATGGATATCATCGCTATCATGGGCCTTGATGAGCTTTCTGACGAGGATAAGATCCTGGTTGAGCGTGCGCGTAAGATCCAGAGATTCTTGTCTCAGCCTTTCCACGTTTCCGAGAAGTTCACGGGAATCGAAGGTACATATGTACCGCTTTCAGAGACGATCAGAGGCTTTCGGGAGATCATCGAAGGCAAGCATGACGACTTGCCTGAATCGGCATTCCTCTATGTCGGAACCATCGATGAAGCAGTTGCAAAAGCTGCAGCGAAAAATAACTGATGACGGAGTAAGCTGCTTAAATGGAGAAATTCAGACTCAAGATACTGACTCCGGAAGGAACAGTCATGGACAAAGATGTAGCGGGCCTTTATCTGCGCGGAGCAGAAGGAGACCTCGCAGTCTTTGCCGGACATATTCCTTTTGTCACACCTGTTAAACCAGGAAAATGCACTGTTGTTTCATCGAACGATAACAGTACTGACGGATTTGACGATGTTGAAGGCATGATAAGCGAGGGCATGCTCCGTGTAACTTCTAAAGAAGTCCTTCTTATGGTCAGGTCATGGGAGTAAAACGAGATGGCTAACTTTACGAAAAAGGCTATAAAAGAAACATTTGTAGAACTTTTGGAAGAGCATCCTCTGTCAGATATTACGATAAAGGATATTGTCGAAAAGTGCGGCATCAACCGTAATTCGTTCTATTATCATTATCACGATCTTCCTGACCTTATCGAAGAGATAGTAAAAGAAGATGCTGAAGGAATAATCAAAAAGTATCCGTCCGTAAAATCTATCGTAGAGTGTTATGATGCGCTGATCGAGTTTGCTTCGCAGCATAAGCGCGCGATCATGCATATATTTAAGTCTGTTAACAGAGAGATGTTCGAGAACTATCTTATGGAAGTCGGCGAGTATCTTGTACGGAGCTATATTGAGATGGCGGTTTCCGGGACAAATATCGGCGAAAGCAGCAGACAGAATCTGACAGATTACTATAAGTGTGTATGCTTTGGCCTTGTAATTGAGTGGCTCAATAAGGGCATGAAAGAAGAATATGCACAGGAATTCAGAAAGATCCTTGTAATGCGAAAAGACCTTGCACCTGAAATTGCAAAGGGGCTCCAGGATTAATATTCAAATATAAAATCAACTCTTTAGGCACGGGACGTCCCGTGCCTAATTTTTATTCACGGGCGCAGGTATTGTCCGTGTTAATCATTTCCTCTCATGGGTATCCTTTGGATGAAAAGGAGGAATGATGATGCATACACGTTCAGTTACATCGATCAGGATAGCGAAATACGGATATATCTTTATGTCCGTTTTATTCTGCGTTGCAGGTATCTTGATGCTGTTAAAGCCTGGTATTTCTGTTGAAGCAATCGGCCTTTTCGCAGGACTCTCAATGATCGTTTTCGGAGTTATAAAGCTTATCGGTTATTTCTCAAAAGATCTGTTCAGACTGGCTTTCCAGTATGATCTTCAGTTCGGGATCCTTCTTATCATCTTAGGAGTCATCACAACATTTAAACCCGGCGATGTCATGAGCTTTGTAAGCATAACAGGCGGCGTATGCGTCATCATTAACTCTCTTTTCAAGATCGGTATCTCTCTTGAAGCAAAGAGGTTCGGCATAAGAGAGTGGTGGCTTACAGCGCTCTTTTCAAGCATAGCAGGGATCATGGGGATCCTTCTCGTTGGAAGGCCGGCTGAAGCCATGAACATCATGGTAATGATAACCGGCATAGCTTTTCTTATTGAGGGGCTTCTTAACATAAGTGTTGCATTAAGCATGGTAAAGATCGTAAAGAACCAGAGATCGGAACTGGCTGATATGGAAAATTATTGAAAGGAAGTATATAAAAATGAAGTTTTCAAGGGGAGTTGTTAAAAGCCGTATTGCAATACTGATACTGGCTTTGATCCTCATGGTGCCGTCAGTTATCGGCATGGTAAAGACCAGAGTCAATTACGACATGCTCACTTATCTGCCTTCAGACATGGAGACGGTAAAGGGCCAGAATGAACTGCTCAAAGACTTCAACAAGGGCGCTTTTACGTTCCTTATTTTCGAGAATATGCCTGATAAGGATGTAGCTGCCCTTAAAGAAAAAGTCGAAAAGATCGAACATGTCGACACTGTTCTCTGGTACGATTCTGTCGCTGATCTTTCCATGCCGAAAGAATTTCTGCCTGAAGACATTTATAAAGCATTTAACAGCGGGAACTCAACGATGATGGCTGTGTTCTTTGACACGGGCACGTCTGATGACCGCACGATGACAGCAGTTAAGGAGATCAGAAAGGTCTGCGGAGAGCAGTGCTTTATATCAGGCATGACAGCGCTCGTTGTCGATCTTAAGGATCTGTGCGAAAAAGAAGAGCCTATTTACGTAGGTCTTGCTGTTGCACTCTCATGCGTTGCAATGCTTCTTTTCCTGGACAGCTGGCTCGTGCCTTTTGTTTTCCTGGCATCTATCGGTGCGATGATACTGATGAATCTGGGATCAAACTATTTCCTGGGCGAGATCTCTTATATCACAAAAGCACTGTCTGCAGTCTTACAGCTGGCAGTTACAATGGACTACTCGATATTCCTCTGGCACAGCTATAACGAGGAACTTGAGACTAATGACGATCACAAAGAAGCTATGGCTCTTGCTATCAGGAAAACTCTCACCAGCGTTGTCGGAAGTTCAGTCACGACTATAGCGGGCTTTGTAGCATTGTGCTTCATGACTTTCACATTGGGAAGAGATTTGGGTATTGTAATGGCTAAGGGCGTTGCCCTCGGAGTTGTAGGCTGTGTAACTTTGCTGCCGTCCCTGATCCTTATTTTCGATAAGCCCCTTCAAAAGACAAGACACAGATCTCTTATTCCTGATACGAGATCCATTTCGAAAAAGCTGATCAAGATCTTCCCGGTATTCCTGATAATTTTTGCGGTCCTTATCACACCTGCTTACTATGGTTATAGAAAAGCGAACAAAGAAGTCTATTACAACATAGCAGAGACACTGCCGGAAGATATGAATTACATCATATCCACGACAAAGCTCAATGAAGAGTATGGTGTGGGCGCAACGCACATGGTTCTCGTAAGATCCGATCTGGAAGCTGACAGCGTGCGTTCCATGACAGAACAGATAAAGAGCGTTAATGGTGTTAAGTATGTGCTGAGCCTGGAGTCGCTCATAGGATCAAGAATACCGGAAGATCTGATCCCGGACAGGCTTACATCAGCGCTTAAGAGCGAGAACTGGGAATTGATGCTGATAGGCTCCGAATACGGCGTTGCGACTGATGAGATCAACAGCCAGATCGACGTTATCAACGGAATAGTAAAAAAGCACGACAGTAATGGACTGGTCATTGGCGAGGGTCCCTGTACAAAGGATATGATCGAGACTACTGATCATGACTTCAAGGTCGTAACTGCAGTTTCAGTCCTTGCAATATTCCTGATCATCCTGTTTGTCGAAAAGAGTATTTCTCTGCCCTTGATCCTGATTTCCGTCATTGAGCTCGGAATATTCATCAATCTTGGACTTCCGCATTATCTGGGACAGAGCATGGCATTTATTACCCCTATCTGCATCAGCACGATCCAGCTCGGTGCGACTGTCGACTATGCGATCTTAATGACGACAAGATATAAGACTGAAAGGATCGCAGGACATGACAAAAAGGAGTCTGTCTGGACTGCGCTTTATACATCGATACCTTCGATCATCGTATCCGGAATGGGACTTTTCGCAGCAACGTTCGGAGTAGCTTTATATTCCGACATCGAGATGATCAGCTCGATGTGCATGCTGATGGCAAGAGGCGCGGTTATAAGCATGCTGCTCGTGATCTTTGCTTTACCTGCAATGTTCATGCTCTTCGACGGTGTCATATGCAAAACGACTGTCGGAATGACTCATATCAATAGTGTTAAAAAAGCTAAGGAGGCATTAATTCATGGATAAGTTGGCTGAAAAAGCGGTAGCTCTTGGTGTTTGTTTATCGGTATGTTTCGGTGTAGCAGGAATATGCTATGCCAAGACAAGAGATGAGGAACCTTTATTGGAACCTGAGGTAAGTGAACCTGTTCAGGAAGATGTGAAAACACCTTCAAAGACAGCTGATGTCAATATTAAGGATGAGACTGTTTATGTCCTCGCTAATTCTGACGGAACTGTCAAAAAAGTAATCGTCAGCGATTGGATAAAGAATGCAAAAGCTGATAATGAGATCGTCGACGATACAAAACTTACCGACATCAGGATTGTTAAAGGCAACGAAACGTATTCTATAAACGGAGATCACATGAAAGTGTGGGATGCCGAAGGTAACGATATCTACTATCAGGGAAGCACGACAAAAGCACTCCCTGTTGATGTCAGCGTTTCATATAAGCTTGACGGTAAGACCATGTCAGCAAAAGAGATTGCCGGAAAGAGCGGCAGGGTAACTATCAGATTCGACTATAAGAACAACCAGTATGAGATGGTCGATATCGGCGGACAGAAAGAAAAAATATATGTGCCTTTTGCGATGCTTACCGGAATAGAACTGGATGACGATAAGTTCAGCAATGTGGAAGTCACAAACGGCAAGGTGGTAAATGACGGAACAAGGACTGTTGTAGCAGGCCTCGCATTTCCCGGTCTTCAGGATAATCTTGCTATCAGCAAAGATAAGCTCGAGATCCCTGACTATGTTGAGATCACAGCGGATGTTAAAGATTTCAGTCTTGGTATGACAGTAACTATCGCGACTAACGATCTTTTCAATGATCTTGATGCAGATAAGCTCAATGAAGACGAAGTCAGAGATTCGATGAATAACCTCACAGATGCAATGGATAAGCTTTTAGACGGTTCTTCAAAGCTATACGGCGGTCTGGATACTTTGCTCAGTAAATCCAAAGAACTTGTTGACGGCATCGATAAGCTTGCTGAGGGAGCAAAAGAGTTAAGAGACGGCGCAGCCTCACTTGATGACGGTGCAGGGAAGATCAAGTCCGGTATAAGCGAGCTTTCAAAGGGCCTCGATACTTTATCCTCCAAGAGCGATGATCTTACAGGCGGAGCAAAGCAGGTATTCAATTCGCTTCTTGATACTGCAACAAAGCAGATACAGGCAGCAGGAATATCAATTCCAAAGCTTACTATCTCCAATTATTCACAGGTGCTGAATAAGGTTATCGATTCATTAGATGAGACGAATGTTTATAACCAGGCTCTGGATTCTGTCAGCAAGGCAGTTGAAGCCAACAGAGACAAGATCACTGAAAAGGTAACGGAGACAGTTGAAGACCAGGTTAGAACAAAAGTTACGCAGGCAACAAAAGAGAAAGTTGTTTCAGGCGTGGAAGCCGGAATAAGAACCCAGGTTACGGCAGGCGTTATCGAAGCTTCTTTGGGAATGAGCAAGGAAGAATATGATGCTGCAGTTGAAGCAGGTAATATAACTGAAGAAGTACAATCTCAGATCGATGCTGCTATCGAAGCTAAGATGTCATCTGATGAGATCACATCAAAGATTGACGGCATGGTCAAAGAAAAGATGTCCGCAGATGAGATCGTTTCTGCTATCGATGCTGCAGTTGAGGATCAGATGAAGTCTGACACTGTCAAAAAGACAATCTCTGACAATGTTGAGATTCAGATTAAAAAGGCAATTGCCGATAACATGGCATCAGATGCTGTACAGAATAAGCTGAAAGAAGCTTCCGAAGGATCAAAGCAGATCATTTCAGTTAAGACCTCTCTTGACAGTTTCAATGCATTCTACCTTGGTGTTATTGCATATACCGATGGAGTAGATTCAGCAGCAAAGGGCGCATCAAAACTGTCATCAGGAGCAACGGAACTTAAATCAGGAACTGAGAAGCTTAAGAGCGGTTCAGCCCAGCTCTACGATGGTGCGCTTAAGATTAAAGACGGTGTTCCTGCCCTGGTTGACGGTGTGTCGAAACTTAAGGACGGTTCCATGAAGCTTTCTGACGGTCTGGATAAGCTTAATAAAGAGGGCATAAGCAAGATCGTAGACCTCGTTGACGGTGATATCGGTAATACTTTAGATCGTTTGAAGGCCACTGTCGATGTATCGAAAAAGTATAAGAGTTTTTCCGGAATCAGTGATGATATGGATGGCGAAGTTAAGCTGATCTACCGTACAGAGGAGATAAAGTCTGAAGCCTGATCATAAACGGTTTTGTTCATATGAATGAAAAAGGTCCTTGGGTTTGAATGACTCAAGGACCTTAATAATTTATTGGTGTTTTGAATAAATACTTGTAGTATAATCCCAATCGGCGGAAAGCTTTCTTTATTTTAAGATGCCTTATTAACGCAGATATCTGTATGGAATCTGACGGAGGGTCTTTAAAGACAGCAGAACGCCGTGTAATTGTATCCTCGCAAGAGGAATAATAACTTAAAGGAGGATTTTGTTATGTCAAAGCAAAATCGCAATTCAAAGACCAAGACCATAGCACTTCTTGGCATCCTTACGGGACTTATCATCTTAATGGCTTTCACACCCGTAGGATATCTCAGAGTCGGAGTTGTCTCCATCTCATTCCTCATGATCCCCGTTGCAGTAGGCAGTCTTGCCAAGGGTCCCTGGGCCGGTGCGGCTTTGGGAACGGTATTCGGCATTACGAGCTTTGTACAGTGCTTCGGAATGGATGCTTTCGGAACATATTTAGCATCCAAGAATGTGTTCTTTACATTCATCATGTGTGTCGTATGCAGAGCCCTGGCAGGTTTATGCGCAGGCTTTATCTACAAGCTCATTACCAAGTTGACCAAGAATGTATTGGTCAGATCTTCTCTGACCGGTCTTTCGGCTGCGCTTTTCAACACTATATTCTTTGTAAGTGCCCTGATCCTTCTTTTCGGTAAGGCAGTAGTAAGTGAGGCTACAGGACTCAGTGCCGAGCTCACTTTCTTTGCGCTCTTTGCTGCAATCGTAGGAATCAATGCTGTTTTTGAGGCAATTGCTTCATTCATCGTTACAGGCGCTGTAGGAACCGCGCTTTTCAAGGCTAAGCTCATCGAAGATTAACAGGAGGGAAGAACTATGGTACTTGCAATCGACATCGGAAACACACATATCCTTTTAGGTTGTTTTGAAGACCGTAAGATCCTTTTTAAAGAACTCTTATCGACTGACAGGTCCTACACGGATCTGGAATATGCTTCGCTCATTAAGTCGGCATTGGAGTTTAACGGCGCTTCTTTCGATCAGATCGAAGGTGCCATAGTTTCTTCCGTTGTTCCTTCCGTTACGGGAACAATAAAGATCGCGATCGAGAGGTTTGCTCAAGTTACTCCGGTCGTTGTAGGCCCCGGCGTTAAGACAGGCCTTAAGATCAAGATAGATAATCCTGCCCAGTTAGGCAGTGACCTTGTTGTTTCAGCTGTTGCAGGCATCAAGGAGTATGGTGTCCCTCAGATCAATATCTATATGGGCACGGCAACGGCATTTTCGCTCATCGACAGCGAAAAGACTTTCCTCGGAACATCAATAGGCGCAGGTATGGGCATTGCCGCAGAAGCTCTGAGCAGCAAGACATCCCAGCTTCCGAACGTTGCGTTTGAGACGCCTAAGAAGGTTATAGGAACAAATACGGTAGACAGTATGAAGAGCGGCCTGATATGCCAGAATGCCGCGCTGATAGACGGCATGATCGACAGGATCGAAGAAGAATACGGTGACAAATGCGTTATCGTAGCTACCGGCAGATATGCCTCAATTGTCACGCCTTTGTGCAGACATAAGGTTATCTGTGACATGGAGTTGATTTTGAAAGGTTTGATAGAGGTCTACTTCAAAAATTGTAACAATTGACAATTTTTGCATTTATCACCTATTTTTTACATATGTTTAACACATAGACCGCTTTCCATAGTAAAATATAAGAGATATTTTATTTTTGGAGGAAGCGTTATGGATAGCGATAACTCTAAAAGAGCCCTTACTTTCGACGAGCTCGCTTCCGCGCTCGCGAAGGACTATGAGAGCATTTATGTAATCAATTCCGATGATGACGGCTACGTTGAATATGTAACTGACGGAGAGCGCAAGAATCTCATAGTTAGAGAAGTAGGCGATAATTTTTATAAGGCTGTTATCAAGAACTGCCGCGAACTGGTCTATCCTGATGACCAGGAGCACTTTCTGGAAGCTTTCAGAAAAGAAACAGTAACGGAAGTCCTTAAGAACGGAAAATCATTCACATTAGATTACAGACTGGTGATAGGCGGTGAGCCGCTCCATTATTTCCTTAAGACAATCAAAGCTGCTGATGACAAGGTCATTATCGGTGTCATGAATGTTGATGAACAGAGGAGAAGAGAGCTCGCAAATGAAGAACAGCTCCTCACATACAGCCGTATTGCAGGGGCCCTCGCCAGCCGTTACGAAGTTATCTACTATATCAATATCAACAGCAATAAATATACGACATACAGCTCGAGCGACGTATATGCACAGCTTGGCACTACACGCCAGGGAAAGGATTTCTTTGCCGATACTATTATTGATGTTAAGAAATATATCTTTAAAGATGACATAGATTATGTCCTGAACGGACTTGATAAAAAGAACCTTCTTACAAATCTTAAAGCGACCGGTACTGTTGCCCTTACTTACAGGCAGCAGCTGGGCGACGGGATCAAATACGTCTCATTAAATGCAGTTATTCCGAAAAACGATCCGGCACACATCGTTGTCGGCGTTTTGAATATTGATGCCCAGATGAAACGCGAGCAGTCGATCATCGAAGAAAACGAGCGTTTTAACCACGTTGCAATGGCTCTGGCTTCCAGATATGAAGTTATTTACCGTGTAAATGTTGAGACGAACGAGTATTACGAATTCAGTTCCAGCGACAAATATACAAAACTCGAAGTGGGCAACAGGGGCGATGACTTTTTCGCTGATTCACAGCGTAATATGAAGCGCGATATCTACGAAGAAGACTATCCCATGATGCAGGAAGCGATTAACAAGGAATATATCCTCGGACAGCTTGAACATTCGAATAAGATGTACCTGCATTACAGACTGAATCTCGATGACCGTCCGCAGTATGTATCTCTTGTCATCCTGCGTCTTGAAAAGGATGAAAAACACATCATAGTCGCACTCGAAAATGTTGACGCGACAAAGAGAAGAGAATTGGAGTTCGAAGCCAGGATCGGTTCTGCCATGGATATGGCTAACAAGGATGCCCTGACAAATGTCAAGAATAAGCATGCCTATGTTACAGTTGAGTCGGCGATCGATGAGCAAATAGCGAACAAGACAGAAGATCTCGAATTCGCTATTACTGTCTGTGATATCAACGGTCTTAAGCAGGTCAATGACGAGCAGGGTCACAGTGCGGGCGACGAGTATATAAAGGATGCCTGCAAGATCATCTGTGACGTGTTCGACCACAGCCCTGTTTACCGTATCGGCGGCGATGAGTTCGTTATCATCTTAAGAGGACAAGACTATGAAAACAGACAGGATCTCTTAAAGAGATTCTATAACATTCAGGTTGATAACAAGAGAAACGGCCTCGTCACTTTAGCTTACGGCATGTCGGAATATTTCCCGGAAAAAGATCTTAATGTCCAGGATGTTTTCGAGCGCGCCGATAACCTGATGTACGCGAACAAGAAACGATTCAAAGACCAGCCTGTAAACGAAGAAGCATTGGCCATTGAGAGCTATTCGTTTGTAAGGTTCTATGAACTCTACGAACAGCTCCTGTCGGCTATGGTTAACTTCGATAAGCTGGATGTCGATCTTATCCAGCAGCTTTTAGGCAAGATCGGCCAGATGTTCAGACTGAGCAAGGGAATCACGAAGATCTACCGAAATGCCAGAGATGAGGCGATGGGTAAGGGTGACGTCTATATTCCTTTTGATAACCAAGTCGAGGGTTATGAGGTCCTGACAATAAGAGCCGTAACGAGCGTTATGTCCAGTGCTGTCTGCACGGTTTATATGGCTAACGACGAGGAGCCGTTAAGTCCTGAAGAACTCAATAAAGTCGAACTCGTTATGAGAACGGTAGTAAGCTTTGTCAGCCGTAACAGACTGAAGGATATCGTTTATGAGCTTGCTTATTACGATGAGAGCGGATATCCCAATCTGAGGACGCTTAACCGTGAATTGGAAAAGATCGTAAAAGAGCAGACTTTCGGCAACATGATGGCTGTAAGATACAACTTAAGACATTTCTCTATCATCAACCAGGAATTCGGCAGGGAAATGGGCGATGTTATCATCAAGAAACATTACGATAACCTCAAAAACATTCTTGGCGAGAACAGCCTGGTCGTAAGACTTGGCGGTGATAACTTTGTTGCCGTAGGTCCCAAAGAAAAAGCTAAAGAAGTTGCCGATTACCTTTTCGAGACAGTTATCAGAGTAGATGAGACCAGCAAAGTCAAGGTCCCTACCAGCGCCGGTATCTTTGTTCCGCCGGAAGGATTCCTGCCGGATAATCCGGGAGATATCATGGGCAAGATCATCAATGCTTACCGTGTTGCCCAAAATGGCGGCAGAGGCCACATCATCTACTATAGTGACGAGCTGATGTTTATCAAGCAGAAGTTCGCAAAGGTCCAGCAGCAGCTCTCGGACGCTCTTGCTAACGAGGAATTCATTCCGTACTATCAGCCGAAGGTCGATATAAATACAGGAAAGATAATCGGAGGCGAAGCTCTCTGCAGATGGTTCCATGACGGTAAGATCATTCAGCCTTCTGAATTTATTCCTGCTCTCGAACAGACCAGTGATATATGTAAGCTCGACCTTTACATGCTCGAGCAGGTCTGCCGTAACCAGAGAGCATGGCTCGATGGAGGCGAGGGGAGAAAGCTCGTTCCGATGTCGATCAACTTCTCCAGAAAGCACATCATGAACCTTGAGATCCCTGATGTAATCGAGAGGATCCTCGATAAGTACCGGATCCCTCATGAGGCCATAGAAGTAGAGTTTACTGAAACAACGACTGACGTTGAATTCAGTGATCTCAAGCGTATCGTTACCTCACTCCACGAAAAGGGCATATATGCTTCTGTAGACGATTTCGGTATCGGATTCTCTTCGCTCAATCTTTTGAGAGATATCCCGTGGAAGACCATAAAGATCGACAAGAGCTTTATTCCGGAAGAAGGAGATGCGCCTGACAGTGAGCAGTGCATCATGTTCAAGATCGTTGTTCTGATGGCAAAGAGCCTTGGGTTCGATTGTATCGCGGAAGGCGTTGAGACAGAGCATCAGATCAAGATCATGAAAAAGTACGGATGTGATATCGCTCAGGGTTACTACTATGATAAGCCGCTGTCCAAAGAAGACTTTGAGTCTAGGCTTGTAACCAAGCGTTACGATAAGTGACCGCCTTTCGAAAAGACTAAAAATAAAGGGTTACCTCATACGAGATAACCCTTTTTAGTTAGCGTTTGTTTTCGAAGATTATTTTGCAACGATGTTAGCGATCCTGCCCTTAACGTAGATGAACTTAACGATCGATCTGCCGTTTAATGCACCTGCGAGTCTCTCGTCTGCGTTAACGATTGCTTCGACTGCGGCCTGGTCAGCTTCAGCAGGGATGTTGACCTTGAACTGAACCTTACCGTTGATCTGGACTGCAATCTCGATCTCATCCTTAACGAGAGCGGATTCGTCGCACTCAGGCCACTTCTGGTTGTATACGGAATAACCGTTGCCCAATACTTCGCACCAGAGTTCTTCTGTGAAGTGAGGAGCGAAGGGTGCGAGCATGAGTACGAGCTTTTCTGTTGCATAACGCTTGAACTCGGGCTTTGCTGTTACGTCCTGGCTGTACTTTGTGATAGCGTTCAAGAGCTCCATCATACGTGCGATAGGAGTATTGAACTGGAATTTCTCGATATCAGCTGTAGAACTCTTGATAGCGTAGTTGATAGCGTAGTTGAGTTCCTTATCTGCAGCTGTCATGTCAGCCTTAGCAGGAACAGAAGAAGCCGAAGCGCCTGCGCAGTCTGCAACGCATGTTTCAATTCTTCTGAAGAACTTAACGATAGCCTGGAGTCCTGAATCTGCCCAAGGACCGCCCTCGATATATGCGAAGCCGAATCCCAGGTATGTTCTGAATACGTCTGAACCGTACTTGCTGATGTAGTCATCAGGTGCAACTGTGTTGCCTCTGGACTTACTCATTTTCTGTCCGTCAGGTCCAAGGATAGTGCCCTGGTGAACGAGGCTTGTGAAAGGCTCGTCGAAATCGAGGAGCCCCATGTCACGCATAGCCTTTGTGAATAATCTTGTATAAAGGAGGTGCATGCACGCGTGCTCCGCGCCGCCTACGTCCTTATCACCAGGGCATAACATGTCGATCTTCTCCTTGGAGAACTTTTCCTTGTCGTTCTTGTTATCAGGGTATCTGA
>JAEEGL014902441.1_pt1 | contig 33387 bp, 65 predicted proteins | sample 9134231 | NCBI WGS metagenome assembly JAEEGL01 (sample SAMN16246548, study PRJNA631951) | gut metagenome | biome: gut microbiome; feature: rumen; material: fiber-attached | host: Bos | place: Iran: Karaj | collected 2018-10 | reverse complement strand
TTATTCTCCTTTAATAATAATTCTTCTATTTCTTCAATGGTGTAAGGGTAATCTTTATCTAAAGCCCATATTTCAGTGTGATACCAATACTTATCTCTATCTTCAACAAATTCATATTCAAATTTATAATTTAACGCACCATTCTCTTTAAATGTGTCATAGTAATATACATTAAAATATTTTTTATCATTAATTTTTTTCTGATAAAATCTATCACAATTTTTCCATACTGGTACATCATATTGTTTATATCCGCTATTCAATAATACTTTTTCTGTCATATTTACTTATACCTCTCCACTTCTGTTTTTACTTCTTCTAACATTTTATTTAAAAATTCCTTATATAGTTTAACTAATCCTTCATAATTCTTTTTATTAAATTTATATAAATGACTAAATCTATAATTTGATTTAAAATTTCTATTTATATATACTAAATAACCACCTTCTAAATAATCAATAGCAATATTTTTTCTTCCATCTTCATTTAGTTTTAATCTAAAATAACCACCAATTATAGGATAATATAACGAATATGTATATTCTTCTTTTATTTGTTTTAAGTATTCATATGTTGGTATTTTATCATTTATCATATTTACTTATTCTCCAATCTTATATTCCATACAACTAAATTGTTCTTTTGTTACTATTGAATACAACTTTTTATTTTTATTTTTTTCTAAATCATTTTTGATATTTAGTAATTGTTGTTCGTTTTGGATTAAATATATATCAGTAAATATCATACAAGCTTCATCTACAAAATCTTTTATTACTAATATATCTCCTACTTCTATTAAATCTATTATGTTTGGACTTGATTTGATAATTTCACTTTGTTCATATAAGGTTTCATATTGATTTTTGTCAGTAGTAATAATTTTTTCATATCCTCGAAAGTTTACCCATTCTTTTATATCTGTTATTTTTTTTATCCCATGTTTAGTTCTTACATAATCTCCTTCACTCATATTTACTTATTCCCCTCTAAAACATTTTCAAATACTTTTCTATAATGCTTCTTATCTTTAGCATAATCTACTATTGTTGTAATTATGTGTTTATTATTTTCATCTATTCTGCAATAACATTGCATACTTAATATATGATAATCTTCTTCTATTGGAAATAATATATCTCCTTCTATTGTTTCTATCATATTTACTTATTCCTCCTTTAATTCTGTTAATTTATTTAAACATCTATAATAGGTATCTTCTTTTAAATTATAAATTTGGTTGCTAGTATAATTTTGATTAGTTCTACAATTGCCTAAATTATCTTCTAACCATTTTTCTAATTCAGCTATTATATTAAATTGTTCATTGTATTTTTTATTCCACATATCAACATCTTTTGATAACTCTTTTATTATATTATTTAATCTATCTATTTCTACTTTAAAATATACTACTTCATTTTTTAATTTTTGATTATCCTCTACTATTTCATTAAAAGCATTTCTATCTCCTACATATACCATTTGTAATTTACCTATAAATTCTTCTTTATTCATTATTATCTCCTTTGTTTAATATGTCATATAATTTTGCTAAATTCCATCCATCAAACTCATGTGTTAATTGTCTTTCATCTGGATAATAAAAACCCTCTATATATTCCAATGCTTCAATTCTTTTTCTTTCTAATTCATCTCTTTCATCTGCAATTTTCATTATTGCATAAAATATATTTCTTGTTTTTTCTGGTAATTCTTCAACTCTTTTTTCATCAAATTGTCTTAATACTTCAATTAATTCTTCTTTATTCATAATTAATTTAACTCCTTAATTTAAAATTAAACACATTATCTTTCTTCTTTCCAAGTAAATACTATATCATCATCATTTTTAAGTTCTTTATTCAAAAGTTTGATAATGTCATTTATTGATTTGCATTCTTTTTCCTTAAACACTTTTAAAAACTTAATAAATTGATATTTTTTTATTTTCATAATTACTCACCTCCCTTTTAACAAATATCTTCATAAGATGTCCCAGCAAGTTCTTTTTCTGCCTCGAAAATATCTTTTATTAATTCACTTGCATATTTCTTATCTAAATCATCAATACCTATCATTTCTATAATTTCTTCTAATTGCCAATTTTCTAACAAATCCAGATTATTTAATATAACTTTCTTTTGTTTGTCAGTTATTTTATTATTATTCACACATCCATCCTCCATACTTATTACAATATTTTTGTAGTATAACTTTTTCCGTATCTTTTGTCTGTGATTCTTTAAAAGCATATCCAAATGCAAATCCAAATAATAATACTATTAACATTATACTTATAATTCCTATTTTTTTTATCACACTATACCTCCTCTATTTCTATTCCATACTTCCAAGCCATTAGTTTTTTCTTTAATTCATACTCGTTAGTATGGAACCCTTTCACATCAATTACATGCAATTTATCTTTATCATCATAATATGTAAAATCTGCAATATACTTGGTTTTTCTATATGTTCTATCATCAACTTTAAATGTTTCTAATACTACAAATGGCACTTGTAACTTTAAATCTCTTATCTTACCTGCTTTTTCTAACATCTTAAGTTTTAAGTAATAATTTCCTTCCTTTTGTGAATCAAACTTTATTCCATCAATTATTACTTTTTTATTATGATATTTATTTGTTTTACTATATTTCATAATTAATCACTCGCCTTAAAATTGTATATAGGTTTTATTATTTTTTTTACTTCAACTGTATCTTTTATATTATTTATTATTTCTTGCATAGGTTTATAAGCCATGGGAGCTTCGTCAATAGTATTATTATTCACTGATGTTGTATAAATTCCATTCATAGAATTTTTAAATTCTTCTATATTTAACTTTTCTCTTGCCATGTTTCTTGACATATTTCTACCTGCTCCATGTGGTGCTGAGTAATTCCAATCTTCATTACCCTTTCCTACACCTATAATACAACCATCTCTCATATTCATAGGTATTATTAACCTTTCTCCTTTTCTTGCAGATATTGCACCTTTACGAACTATATTATCTTCAAAATTTATATAATTGTGAATACATTGAAAATAATCTTTACATAATATGTCTAACTCATAACATATTTTATAAGCAATATAACTTCTATTTAATTTTGCAAATTCTTGACATAATCTCATATCATGTAAATACTGTTCTCTTAAATCTCCTTCTAAATAGCATAAATCTTTAGGCAGTTTAGTTTTATCATCATATTTATTGTTTATAACAATTAATGCCTGTTGTATTTCTTTCTCTCTACCTTGTTTTTTATATTCTTTAATCATCTTATTTTTTTCTTCTTGCATTTCTTTTTTATAAGAACAATAATCAATAGCTTTATTTTGATATATATCAGCGACTTGTTTTCCTAAATTTCTAGAACCAGTATGAATAACTAAATATTTGTTATTTTCATTATCTACATCTATTTCAATAAAGTGATTCCCACCACCTAATGAACCTAAAGATTTTTCTAACCATCCATCTTTATTTTTTAATTCTTTATAACAATATAATTGACTAAAATCATAATCTTTAACTTTTTTTTGATGCACATTCATACCACTAGGAATATATTTTCTAATAATCTCATCTAATCTTTTAAAATCTATATCAATATTTCCTAAATTAGCACATAATATACCACAACCAATATCAACACCAACTATATTTGGAATTACTTTATTTCCTAAATCACCAGTAAAACCTATTACACACCCAGCTCCTGCATGAACATCAGGCATTATTCTTATTTTACAATCTTTAAAAGATTCTTGTTCTAATAATAAATCAATTTGTTCCATAGCTGTTTTTTCTATGCTTTGTGTAAATATTTTAATATTTTTCATATAACTTACTATCCCTTTCTATTTGTTCTGGACTACGAGTATCTATTCCCTGTTGCTCGCATTCTTGTATAAGCCCATCAAGTAATATTGCAAATTCATCTGTTTTTAATTCATGACTAGGTGTATATACATGATATACATTAAACCTTTTACCATTTTTTATTATAATAGATTTTTTTTCATAATACTCAATGCCTGTTATTTTTGTATCTTCAGGTACTAACATTTCCCATACTGTGCTATAATTTTTTAACATATCAAAATGCAATTCTTTCCATCCGATTTTTAACTTTTTTGCAAGTTCATTTAATAATTTCCAATACTTAGCATTTTGATTATTGTTTCTTTTTTCTTTATAATTGCCAACTTTAAATATCCCATTTTCTTGTTCTAATAACCAATTGATACATTGATTCTTATTACCTATCATTTTATTACCTTTATAGCTCTAGACCTATTGCCTTCTACTTCAATATACCCTTTTCGTTCTAGAAGCCTTAGTCCATGCCTTATTGCACCTACACTTTTGTTAAGGGCTTCCCCCAACTCATTTAAAGTTGGAGGATAACCATTTTCTATTTTGTATTTAATAATTGCATTATAGATATTTGCTTGCTTTTGTGTTAATCCTTCTTCCATTATTTCACCTTCCTATATTTCTTCTCTTATCTCTTTTATTAATTCATCTATATTACCTTCAATTACACCCTTTATCATATCATCTGTAATATATACATGTGGATTATCTTCTTTATATGTTTCTATTTCAAATATTATTTTTTCCATTATTACATCTCCTAATCTAAGAAGTTATCGTTTATATCTACCCTATCCCCAAATTCTTGAAATGGGTCATGTGATTCTTTTTTTACTTCTTGCTTTGTTTCTTCTTGCTTATTTCCTTTTGCTAAGAATGATATCTTATTAATTATAAAACTATAATCATAATGTTTATTTCCGTTTTTATCTTCCCAATTATGATTTTTTATAATTGACTGTGTACCTATTAAATCTCCTTTTTTACTGTATTTACTTAATAGCTCAGCCATTTTATCAAAAGCAGTTAATGTTATGAATGATGTATCATCCTTGCCGTTGTTAACTGCTAATGATATTTGTACTACTGCTTTATTACTTGGTGTATATCTTAATTCTAAATCTTTTGTTATTCTTCCTATTAAAATTAAATTGTTATTCATACTTTACCTCTCTTTTATTTTTTACTATTGTTTCTTTTAGTTTGTTTCTAAACTTAGCCATTGGTGAAGCATATATATAATGCTTACACCAACTGCATATAGTTTTGTCACTATTAAGAACATATTGATTATGTCCGCAATGTTCACATTTTCTTTTTAAGACTTCTAATTTATCATATTTCACACTAAGCTTGTCCTTTTTTTTCTTCATTTTTATTCTCCTTTTAATAAATTTTCTGCTTCTTGATAAGTTAAATCACTTAACTTACTTTTATTTAATTTTATTAATATATCTTTTATCTCATCTGCACTATACTTATCTTTTATTTGTTGTTTTTGTGTTTCTATAATAGGCATTGCATTTATTTCTTTTTTACTTTCTTCTGGTGTCATTTCAACTAATCCTGTTAATATGCTTACTGCCTTTTTTATGTTTTCATCTTTTGATTTATCAAATAACCATTCAAGGTATTTTACATCTCCTGATTCATATATTTCACCAATTGTTTTACCATTGTACTTTCCAAATGTTATTTGTACAGCTTTTGCTTCTTCTTCTGTTTCTATTTTTTTATTTGTATTATATTTGCTATCTCCCCAATAAACATTAGCACCCATTCCTAACATTTTGCATGCCACTGATAAAGCATCTGTATAAGCCATTTTAAAGCATTCATCGCTTGTATATAATCCGTTTTTTTCTTTTGCTATAAATGAGCTTCCACCTGTTCCTATAATTGGTTCACTCCATAAATCATCTTCTAGATTATATGGCACTTTATAATTTACAAATAAATTAATATCAACCACTGCAATTTTTTCCCCATTTGCTCCATCTATTATTTCTCTTTTTGTTATTGGTGCATACCACCCTAAACCAGCAGGACCAAATATTTCAGTTAATTTTTCAATTCTCCACATAGGTTTAATATCAGTCATACCTGATAATCTTCCACCTGTAATTGGTTTCTGTGCTTCTTTTGGCACTTCCTTTATTTTATTGTATATTCCTAGTGTTTCATAATTCCCAAAATCTAAATTACTTATATTTTCCATATCATTTACCTTCCTTTATAAAATAATTTTTATATTTGATTTTTTCACCAAATCTGTTTATACCTTCCATCCATTCATCTTGGACATTATATTTTAATCTTAATTGTCTAATATACTCTGATAATCTTGTACATCCCAAATCCATAAATGCTTGAAATGTATTTATACTTCCAAATCTTTGAATATATTCTAAAACTCTATTTTTCACACTTACCATCCCATTTCTTCATAACTTAATCTTCTGTAATTATCGTTCTTGTCTTGTATCTCTTCTTCAAGTTCTTCTTCTAACCTGTCAATTTCATTAAGTAAATCTTCCACCATATACATAATATGTTCTCCATTTATAAAATCATTTTGTATATCATATTCTGTAATAGTTCTTTTTTGTACTTTCTTAATGATTTCCTTTTCATCATCACTCAATTTGTAATACATTTTATCTTTCATACCTCTCACACCTTTCTAGTAATTTTAATTACATTATAATCATAGCACATATTTGTTAGTTTGTCAACACTTTATTTATATTTTTTTAATCTTTCTTCTAATTTGTTAATTTCTTGATTTTCTGCCACATCTTCTTTTATATTTTTATTAAACCATTCAGGAACATTTTCCACTTTTTTTGATTTTATATTTTTTAATTTTTCAAATATTATTCCTTTGTAATTGTTTGCCATACAATATGAAATTAATTTAATTATATTATCTTCTCCATATAATTCTATATTATTTTCTATTTCAGATATTAAATTTCTTAATCCTACTTCTTTATATAATTCTTTTCTTTCTTGTTTATATTCTAACCATTCTATAATTTTATTATATATATTATTATTATGTATATATTTATAATTATTATTAGAAATAAGAAATAAGAAATAAGAAATATTATTTGCTTTAACATTGGGTTTCTTTTGGGTTATGGTTTGGGTTTCTTTTGGGTTTTGTTTGGGTTTTTCTTCGGTTTTTGGTCTGCCACCTTTTTTGCCATTGATGATGTTTTTTTTGTTGTTATCTAATGGCATTTTGATATTAGTCCAAATACCTTTTAATAGTTGCTTTAGTTCTGGCTCTTTTTCATCAAACATGTATTCCAAAATTGCATCGTATAATTTTAGTCTGTCTTTTGTTGGCAAATATTTTATTATTTCATAATAATTTCTATAAAATGTAAAACCTTGTATTTCTTCCATTTTATTTATCCTCTATTTCTAAATTGTTTTTTTCTATTACATATTTTATTATTTTATCAGCACATTCCATAGGTTCATTATATATTTCAGAACCACTAAATCTCAAAATTTCCCAACCATTCATTTTCAAATCATATTCTCTTTTATTATCTTTTTCCACTTGTTTTTTTGTCTTTTGATGAAATTCATATCCATCGCATTCAACAACTAATGCAAAATCTTCTTTTAATTCTCTGTTCACCAATTTATCATACCAAATTGTAAAATCAGCTCTGTATATATTACTATTTTTACATTCAATTTCTGTTTGAGATTCAATATACCAAAGCAAATTATATTCTAACATTTTTTTTTCTAAAGCTGCACGCAATATTTCTTCTATAGGACTTTCTAATTCCTCTCGCCACATAGATATCCTGTCTATAAGTTTGTAATTTTCTTCTGTTAATATTAATTCTTTTGCTTTAAATGGTAGTTTATCGAAATACTCAAGTAATAATTTTTTTTCTTTCATTCTTATTTCTTCCTTTCTATTAATAACATTCTAATATAAGCATTTAAACTTAATTGCAATTTGTTAGCTTCTTCAACTAATTCAGCTTTAAGTTCATCTGATATTGTTATATGCATCATATCTTATCCCTCCTAACTACTACCATTGTACTACTTCACAATTATTAAGTCAATACTTTTTTACACAAAAAAACAATTTATTTAAAATTGTTCTAATTAAAAAACTTCTTATATATCAGATTTTCACGTTTTAAGCCCTCATATTTCGACGAAAGATACTTCCAAGTATAAATTATCATTGGACGTGGATTTCGCCCAAAATCGTACTTATAATGGCATTCAGGGCAGGCAGTAACAATGTTCTGTTCTATGCCTAGTCCTAACTGGCTTCTTTTTATAAAATGTGAGTTCGCACATTCAACAGGTACATAAGACCCACAATAGATACATTTATGTTTATCTCGTTCCCATACTATTTGTCTTACTTCTTTACTTATAGCAGTTGCCTTTGATAGTTTACTTTTCATCTTTTCTCTCCATAATATCTTTTAAATTTATTACAAATTCTATTCTTTTATTTATTTCTAAAATTCTTGTATTTATGTCTCTTATTCTCCAAAAATATTTATGTTTTCTAATAAAATAGTCTTTTTTCCCTAATGACTTTTCTATTATTAAATTAATATTATCTCTTTTTATTTGTAAATCCTTTTTTTCCCCTATTAATCTTTTTAAATATTCGTGCATATTTCCTCTCCATTATTAATTAAATAATATACCTTAAATAATAAAAAGTCAATAAAAAACTTATCCATTAAAATGAATAAGTTCTTATACATCTTTATTTGTAGATGCACAACATATTTAGTAATTTCTATGTTAAAATTACTAGAAAGGTATTTGAGTGATGTTTCATCACGATTAAATATTAACATATTAAAAAGAAAATGTCAAATTTACATTTTCTATACTTTATACAAATAAGTTCCAACTACCCAGAATTTATACTTATCTCCTAAACCTGAATCTAATTGATAATACTTAATACCACCATCAGTTGCAGTTTTAGATATTCTAAATGCTCTATTAAATACAAATTTATAACCTTTTTTCATATGGATTAAATCACTATTCCACGTTTTCTTTCCATTTGAATTAACTATATCAACAAACTTTTCTGGAATACCGTTATCTTTCCAACTAAAACGATTTTCACCACCTGCATTTAAGTCCTCTCTTATTTGGTACATTCCAAACATCTTTTGAACATCATCTGCAACATAATAATTGTAATGGTCTGCAGTACGTATTCTTACATTATCCCCTACTTTAAATGGTGATGTAGGTTGAGGAGTTGGGGCTCCACCCATAGCTTGTCTAACTCTATTTTTGAAACTTTCCCATCTATTTTCTGCAAGTATTCTATGAGGGCAATACTTGCCTGACCAGTCTTGATGTTTCTTTACTCTATCTACACCAAGCCCATATTTTTTTAATAAGTAAGCAACTAATTGTACACAGTTCTCTTCTGCTTGTACATATCTAACACCACCACTTTTAGAGTAGCATATTTCTATTGCTATTGATTTTCTATTACCTGTACCATTAGCACCATCTCCACAAGAAAAGTTATTCCTATCAAGTGGAAGTCCTTGTCTTGCTTCTACATCATCAACTGCAAAATGATATGAATTGTAATTATTTCTTTTCATATAAGAAATTTCATTTAAAGCACTAGCGTCATTTGCAGTATTATGAATTGTAATATACTCAGGTACCATGTGATATGGACATTGAGTATTATATTTTGATTCACTTACTAAATCTTGAACTATCTTCACCATTTATTTCATCTCCTTTTAGTAAATTATTAATTACATTCATTAAACAACTAACGCCAGAGGCTATTGTACCTATTATTAAGCCTTTTATAGCCTCTTTATTAGTGAAGTCGGTAGTTGATATGCTTACTGCTAAATAAGCAACTACACCCTGTATAAACGTTTTTAAACATCTAATTCCTATATCTTTCCAATTAATCTTTTTCATATAACCCCTCCTGTTTTTAATAACCAATAGTCCATCCTGCATCTAAAAAGTCTTGATAGTGTGGTAAAGCTTCTATTCTTGAAGTTGGATAAATAGTTGTATTTGTTATTCCTAATTGTGCTAAAGTTTTTGTACCTGTATATGAAGTTGCATTAATACATGTCTGTAATATATTATCTAAACTTGTGTCAGTTAAACTTGTGCAATTTAAAAAAGTATTTCTAAATGAATTAGAACCAAGATTGAGGGTATAAATAACGGGTATATTTTTTAAATTACTGCACCCACTAAAAGTTGATCGCAGATTATTTGTATTTATGTTACCACTTATTGTTTCTAATTTTGTGCAATCTTGAAAAGCATATTGTAGTCTTCCTCTTGTATTAAAATTAGAAATTATAGTTAATTTAGAGCATCCATCAAATATATAATCTAAATTACTTGCTTGTGAATAATCTAATTCTGCAATTTCCATTAGATTAGAACAATATTCAAACATATTTCTCAAATCGCTTTGTTTAGTAATATCAACCAAAGGCATAAACAACAAATCATAATCTCTAAGAAATTTGCTGTCTAAAGTAGCTGTCGGATCCCAATTTTCCATTATTTCTATTGCATAATCATATCCATCTTGTATTGCTTGTGGCATTCCATCAAATCCAATCACACCCCAGTCAATATCTCCACCGCCTGATGAACCGCCCTGCTGTTTTCCTAATAAATAACTAAATATATCCATTTTATACCTCCTTCCAAGTTTGAGTACTTAAATCATAAAAGAAGATTTTCCCAGTATCAATCTCAATAAATGTAGAACCATTGTCAATATATCTTTCCTCATATTTAACTGGTTTTGTATCTGTTGATAAACCTCTTAATTCTGTTATGATATATTCCTTATCTTCTTTATTTTTTCTAAATTCAATACTATATATTGTTACCATATTTTTTCTCCTTTCTAACTTAATACCCTTCTAATAAATTTTGTCTATTATTTTCTACAAAATATCTTACTTTATTTGCTAAACCATCAAACTCTTCACTTAATTCAACTTGTCAAAATCATATTATTCCTCCTTTACTTTAAAATATCTGTTTTAACAATTTCCCAATTTTCTATTTTTCTTTTTAAAGTGTGGCAATAATCGTTACCACCTAAATTTTCATACATCTTCATTGAATTTAACCAATTTTTATATACATAGTCTGGTATTTCTTCAATAGAAGCATATTTATAATATGTATTAGTTAAGTTATTTTGTAATATAGTCATTAATGCGTCTTTTAAAATTTTGCCTTCTTCTTCTTTTTGATTTAATTTGTATTTATAATTTCTCATACTATTTAAACAATACCCCAAAACACTACTAACTACAAATGTCAAAACTGTACTAAAAAAAAGTTGTGTCATAATTTATCCTTTCCCGACCTAGACCTGACCTATCTTCGATAATTATAACACGACTTACTATTTTTTTCAAATTAATTGTTTATCATAACTTTTAATTTATCTAATTCTTTTTCTATCTCATTTATTGTATTATTTATATTAATTATTTCTTTTTTTACTTTAAGTATCCCTAATTTATATAATAACCACATAATTCCTCCTAATTTACTTCTTTTGATATTTCTTCTACCAATGTATCAATATTATCTAATATATAATTTTTTATAAGTTCATAATCAATATTAAAACCTTTATCTTCTTTTAAACAATTTAACATACAAATTATATCTTTCATAATCTCTCCTATCCAGCTATTCTTTCACAATAATTTTTTGAATGATTTTTCATACAATTATTTACTGCTTCATTTTTTTGTTTTGTTAAATTTATACATACTATAATAAATACTGCTATTCCTAATACTATTAATAAACTTTTTACTATTCTCATTATATCAATAGCAGGAATAACCTCAACTTTCTTATTTAATTGTTTTTTGTGATTTTGATGTATAATATCTAACATCTTTTTGCTTTCTAAATCGCTCATTTTTCTCTCCTACCTTTCTGTACATTATAATTGTAACACTTATTTGTTAGTTTGTCAACACTTTTTATATAAAAAAAGAACTTTTTTTGTTCTTTTTAATTAATCTGTTGTTTTTGTATATTCAATTGTTACTGTGACAGTATAATGAATGCCAGATCCAGCATATAAATATAATGAATTACGCGCTATATAATGAAAAAGATTAAATTTATTTGTGCTACTATCATAATAATTGTTATAAAACACAAAATTATTGCTTACATTTACTTCCTTACTTTGTATGCTTACTAAATTATCCATATTAGAAACAGAACTTAAACTAATTTCGCTACCATTTGTCATATCAACTTCATTTGCTATAACTTTTCTATAAATAGGTTTCGAATCTATCCAAGTTCCAACAACTGTTTCACTTGTAGAATAAGTTGTTGCATTTGTTAAATTTGTACTAATTGTAGTCATATCATCATCATTATTATTTACAACAGCTTTAATTTCGTTCATATCATTATCAGTTACTTTATGAATATCTGATATTTCTGGATTTTCATTAATTGCTACTTTATTTGCATAAGTTATTTTACTCATAATTTACCTCCTAATCTGTTGTTTTTGTGTATTCTAATGTCACATAAGATTCTTGAAAAGCACTTCTGTCAGTATATACAATTATAGTAATTAATGTTTTATCACAATAACAACTAATTGCAGTATTATCATAAGTTGCATGTGGCAGTGGTAAAAATATATTATCAGTATTTCTATATGCTGTACCTATTATTTTAGTTACATAATCTATATTTGAAATATTATGATCTATAGTTTTGCCACCTATACTAGGTAATGCCCCGGTGTTTACTGTTTTTCTATAAATAGGCTTATTGTTAACCCAAGTTCCTATAACTGTTTCTGTTGTAGAATATATATTATTTTCTTTAAAACTATCATTTATTTCTTGCTGCAAATTTGTATTGTAAGTAGATGATAAATTCATATTAATATTATCTCCACTTTCTTCAATTACAACATTTGTTCCATTTACTAAATTTTTTGCCATAAATTACCTCCTTAATAATAAACCTCTTCATTGTTATAGTAAAGTTGTTCATTGTTATACAATACTGGTTGAGTTTCTATTATTTCATCAATTCTAACACTTTGATTTATTGTATAATATTTGCCTACTATAAAATTAGGTCTTATAGTATTGTAAATTGTTTCTTCATCGTTAGATATAAAATCTATACTTGATATTAACTTATCAATATATATACTAAATTTAGTATAGAAATAATTTTGTATTGGATAAAATTCTATACTTGATATTTTTGTAGTATTATCACTATAATTAATTCTAATTTTAGTTGCTTTTGCATTGTTATAATCTTTTACATCAGAAACACTTGAATTAATTCTGTTTGAGCCTTGTTGATTAAATATAGGGTTATTAGAATCATTATTATTTATCATTCTTAATGTTGTATAAAAGTTTATGTTTAGATTTTCATAAATATTTTTTGTAATACTTTCTTGCTTATTCATTAATACATAATTAGTTTCGCCGATTAAACTTTGATTATAAATTGTTATATCATTCAAATTAGTATTAGGAATATTTAATGTTGAGATAGTAGTATTAGCATTTATAACCTTATTATATAAATTTCTAGCAAAAATCATTTTATTATTACTATTATATAATCTTGCTTTATTTGGAACTAATAAATTTGTATTTGAATAATCCTCACCATTATAATTAATAGAATTATAATCAAAAACAATTTTTTTAGTAGTATTAGTTGTTGAATATAAAGGAAAATATATTTCTACTAGATTATATTTATTTCTATAATAAAAATCTACATAATCATATAATCCCGCAAAAATTTCTACTCCATTATAAGAGCCTACTAAATTTAATATATATGAATTATCACTTTTAATATATCCAATATACAATTTTGTATCATCTGTGTCTCTATAATCTAAATAGAAAAATACACCATTATTTATTTCAAAAATTGTACAATAGGACACTTTATAGCCTGTATCACCATATACTAAATTATATTCATATATTGTTTCTACTTGATTATTATTAATTTTATAAATTCCACCTTTACCGACTGATGTATACATCAAAAACAAATAAATATTATTCATATCTTTTACATATATCTGAGATAAAAACTGTACTAAATAAGGTAATGTTATTTTTTTTACTAAAGTATAATTATTATCATAAATTTTATATTCATAATATGATGAAGGATTATCTGTATCTATTCCATAAATGTAAAGATTTTCTTCTCCAGTAGATTTATCTAATTTGACATCAAATCTTGTATAAAAAGCAACAGGAAGAATTGTTTCACTCCATTCATTAGAAGCTCCTACATTTATTACAAATTTAATTATCCTTTCCTTACCATCTTCATTAAATATAATATAATAAGTTGCTCCATCAGGAGACTTTATTATTCTATTTTGTCTATATGGTGCTTGATTATAATGATATGGAATAACATAATCATTTCTCAATATTACTTCATACTCACCACTAATTAAACCACTAGCAAAAATATTATTCAATAATAATACCTTACTTATCATATCATATTCTCCTATAGCGAATGTTAAACCATAGATATTATTATCTTCTGCTTGATTTAATGCTGTAATAGGATACAATTTTGTTCCACTTGCAAATTCAGTTATCATTTGTATTTCATTCAAATTACCATCTACTAAATATATAAATCCATAATAATTGTCTGATGTATCTTTATAATAACCATAAATTAAATATTCTTCATACATTTCATTATATAATTTTCCTAATGCGACGACAGCATTTGCGTTTTGCTCGCTAGTTAAAATTGTGTTTATATTTTCAGCAATATTTTTATTCAATGTTTCGCTATTTTCGAAAGATGGAATATTATTACCATTTTCTATATCTAAATTGCCAGTAAAATATTTTAATAAATTATCTTTATAATCTTGTGTCATACTACCTCCTATTGTATAAATGGTGTATTTAATGAATTATTTAATACGTTATCATTAGTAATTGTTATTTCTTCTACAATTAAATTTTCCCATATTATATTAGCACTTGCTTCTAAGTCTATATTTCTTGTTATATATTCGCCTTTATTAATATTACCTTTTGCTTTATTTCTTTGATTATCAAACCAGTTAATAGCCTTTTCAGAATTATAACTTGATGTCAATGTGTAAACATAAAACACTTCATACGTATTATTTCCACTTGCATATATTTGTGTAGTTTTACTTTTTACCATATACCATTTTTTTAATTCATTAATTGGTGCATTGAAATATACACTAGAACCAATATTATATAAATTATCTTGATAAGTTTTTATTGTTAAATTAATTTCAGGATAACCTTTATATTTGATATAAGTCTGTGCTATTTGTAATAATTCATCACTTGACAATACATCGTTTCGACTTTCATATCTTTCTATTACACCACTTCTACCTGTATTAGTATTAATACGGTTTATTTCTTCAATGTTTGATACAACCTGTCTACCTTCAATCAATGGTGTATATATTATTTCTATTATAGTACCTGATGAATAAATACTCATACTATCATTACTTACGAAACGTGATTCTGTAGGATTATAATAAAAATCTGTGTCTATTCCAAGTTCTTTATCACTCATAGTGGAGAATGTTTTTTCATCACCATTCACTAATATTGATGTTATACTTCCAATTGGTGTTGTTGTTATAAACTCCCTAGTGTATCCACTAGCTACTAAGTTTTCTGTATAATCTATAGAACCAAATACTTGATTAGAAATTAATGCTTGTTTATTTCTATAATCTGATGTTGAATAACTAAACGATATATCTTGAATATTATGTTCTTCAAAAAAACTTTGAGTATATTCTATTTCTGTTTCTTTTGTCATAAAATCAGGGTCATAAAAATCTATTGCTATAGTGTTTTGGTCTATCATTCTAGTAAACCATTTTGCACTGCTTACCTCAGCAATATATTGAAATACATCATACGCTGATTTATTTTGAGTATTATAAGCTCCGATAGTATCATCTGCTCCATATATTTCAACATTACCTAAAACAAAACCATAATCGCTTATTTCATCTATTATTAATTGTATAGATTCTAAAATTGTTTTATTATCAATTACAAAATCTAATATTTTTCCTTCGCTTAAAAATGTTTTATAATCTAATATCTCTAAAGAACAGAACTTAGGCTCTCTTGGATTTAAACTTATTTTGCCTGTGTTTTTTACTACTCCACAAAATATTAATTCATTATCATGATAAATTAAACATTGAGAATAATCTTTTGGATAGTAAAAATTATTAACATAGTCATGATTCTCTTCCCAACTCTTAGGGTAACAATTATTCAAGATAGTTGAAGAAGTAGATAGCATTTCTTCTTTTATTTCAATTAAATTATTACAAACTACTTCTTCATTGTCTATATACATTTTAATCATGAAACACCAACTCCATAATTATAATCATTAGGACTTCCACCACTATAAGTTTTAATATTATGAACTAATTGTCCTAATGGGTCTTGTTCAATATTAACATTATTATATACTTGAATATTAGGATTATATGTATTTTGCATTGATGATATTCTCGTACTATCTATTCCGTTTGCATACGGATTAAACTTTTTAGGTACTACCGCTTCACCTTCGTGAATCATTGCTAACATATCATCTGGTACATAATTTGTTCCTGTTGCAAGTTTTGGTATTAGTGGTATGTTTATTCCTTTACCACCAACTACAGGTACCCAATTTGGTATTTTAATTTTATTTAATCCTTTAATAAATCCATTTATTCCACCTATAATTGCATTTATTGGTGCTTTTATTATATTAGCAATACCTGACATTATGCTTTTAAATATATTTACTACATTTTGCCATGCTGCTCTCCAATTTCCGGTAAATACATTTTTTATAAAATTAATTAAATTACTTATAATATTTTTCATCATATTAAATTGATTTCCTATTAAATCAAATATAGGTTTTACTATACCAAATGCTGCTTGAATTTTAGTAGATAATACACTTGCAAAAAAGTCTATTGCTGTAGTTAATGGCGGTAATATTACTTGTAATATCGTACTTAATAAATCAATAAATGGTGGTAATATACTTGATATTATTTCTATTAAAGGTGTTATAATTGACATTAATATTTTAATTATTGGATTTAATAAATCTGCAATAGGTTTCAATAAAGGTAATAATGAATTAATAATCTGTGTTAATGGTGGTAATATCATTTGTATAATTTGAAGTAATGGCGGTATTAATGTGTTTAATATTTGAATTGCTATTGGCATTATAGTTTGAAAAATATTAGATAATACTGGCATTATTTGAGTTAATAAACTTTGTAAAGCAGGTGCTATTGTTTGTATAATTTCTAATAAAGGTGGTATTATTACCGGAATAATTTGTCCTAAACCAGAAAATACTTTTTCTCCTACTTTTCCTAATTTTGATATAACTCCAGTTAAACCCCCGAAAGGCTCTAATGCACCGTCAATTGATTTTATTATATTTGCTACACCTCTAACTAATGCTGTTTTAGCATTCGCAATAGATGTTTGGATACCACCTGTTGCAGTATGTGCTGATTTACTTAAAGCTTCCATTGAGCCTGTACCCTCAGAATCAAGTTTATTTAGTGCCTCATTAAATTGGTCAATAGATATACTTCCATCTGATAAACCATCTTTTAAATTTTTATATGATATTCCCATAGATTCGGCTACTTTACTCATCAATCCAGGTATTGCTTCATTCATTTGATTAAAGTCTTGAGCCGATACTTTTCCTGCAGACAATGCTTGTTTATACCCATATATAAATCTATCGACAGCCTCAGTAGAACCATTAGCAAAAACCATAGCACTATCATTTATAGATTTAAACATTGCCTCTGACTTTCCTAAATCTCCTGTTACTGTGAATAAATCTTGCACACCTGCTACTGCTTGGTCTAATGATGTTGGTAAACCTTGCACTGATTCATCAATTCTTTTAACTGATTCTGAAGCTTCATCAGCACTTACTCCGAATAGTTCCATTACTTTAGGATAATTATTCATTGTATCGATTCTTTGAGAAGCTCTATCAACATTTTCTCCAATTAGCTCTATTCCTTTTGAAACTGCTTTTGCTGTGATATTTCCAATAGCCATTGCTGCAGACATTTTACCAAATGAAGATGTAATGCCTCTTGTTTTACTATCTAAATTAGAAGTATCACCGACAAATCTTACTAATACTTCACCTTCCATAATTTCTCTCCTTTCTACTAAAAAAAGTGAGGTTTACCACCCCACCTTAAAGGATTTTTAACTTGATGCAATTTCAGTTCCTTTTCCTATTAATTGCATTTCAAAACTAAATTCTGATTCATCTTCAGCTGCACCACCTAAATCACTAAGATTTAATGATACTTGTGCTTGATATTTAGTATATTCTAATACTCCACCAGTTACTCCTGATAATAAATCGAATTGAATTAATATTCCTGAGAATTGTGCAACTTCACCATCTGCAATTAATGTATGAACTTTGTCTAGAAAAGAAATATCTCCTGCATTGTTTACATCTAGTTTTAATGTACCTGTTAATGTTACACTAGCACCAGTGATTACTTTTCTTTGTAAAGCATCACAGAAAACATAAAAGTCTTTCTCTTCGAGCTCTGTTTCAACACCAATTTCTGACGTTGTACAGATATTTGTAAAAGTTGGTGAATCAGTTGTTCCAGTATTTATTGCTAGATTTTTTATTAACTCTCTATTATTAATATACCATTCCATGAATTTTCTCCTCTCATTATGATATTCTATTGACTATACATTGTAAAGTCATTGTATAAGACACACGTCTTATATCTTCATAAGCTATTGTTCTTGGATTAGAAAATTGTTTTATCATTATTTGCCATTGCTGGTTGTTCCATTCAAAATAAATGTTATTTCCTATTAGATTACCAATTTCAACACTTACATTCTTAGCATTTTGAATATTATCTCCATAAATGTTTACATCATAATAATTATATAATGAGTTTGTTTCCCATAATACAATCTTTTGTCCTGATGTTTCTTGAACTACGATAACTTGAATATCTTTATCGTTTGTCTTATATTCAGCCCGTATTTTGTAATCATCTATTATAGAACGTAAATAATCAATTAATACTAAGTTCTTATTTTTGATATCTTGCTCACTCATATTATATCTCCTTTAATGCAGATGAAACAGCATTCTTAACAATTTTCCCACTTGACTGACGAAATTGTCTAAAATACCATTGAGGCTTAGTACTCTTATTTGTCCAATTAACATTTTTCATATTCCATACATAAACATCATAGCCAGTACCGCTTAATAATGAATATGTTTTGTTATACCCTCTTATTGGTTTTGCCATTTCTGACCTTGCTAAATTTCCTGTTAAGTATGGATATGCGTCTGTTCCTTTGGTATATTCACGGGTGAATACTGCTACATTATAGACAACTCTATCTTCAAACTTATTTATTTGTTTTATAGGTAATTCTTTTACCCATTCAAATTTTATTTCTACTGCACTCATTTTACTGCTATTATAATATTTGCAAGTTTATTCCAAATCCAATTATCTTTAACATCTATTATAGAATAAGTTGTATTACCAAAGATTAATTGGTCTCCTTCTTTAACAGGTGTTTTACCTTTAACTATGAAATATCCTTTTGCTTCTGCTACTGTATCAGTACCAAATTTAACGGACATATCAGCGTTATATGGGCATACTTTTATCTTTACTTGACGTTTATCTTGGTCATCATAATAATCGCTTATACCGCGGTTATTTTGTACCAAAATAGCCTTCATTCCATTAACATTAAACATATTAATCACCGAATGGTAGATTTATACCCATATTATAATTAATTGGATTTCCTCTATATAATAACCCAGCATTGCCTAATATTCTAAGTGCGTCTTTTGATATATCACTTATCAAATCGCTTTTCATTGCTCCTGCTTCTATTGAACCGCGATTATCTAAACTAGGGATATCATATTCTTCTATAAAACGTAATTGTTCCATACTTGCATTTTTAACAGCCTTAGGGCAAGATATAGAGTCCCAATTAGGATTTCTATATCTTATACCTATTTGACTGTAAATCATTTCACAAGCCTTTTCAATTTTCCATTCCTCTTCAATAGTCATATTATATTTATTATTAAATTCTTCTATTGTAAAGAAAGTCATAATTGACCTCCTTTCTAATTATGCAGATATTTCTTCTACTAATTTAATTATAGCGTTTGGCTCAACAACTTTAGCTCCAAACATAATGTTTCCTTCCATTACATAGTAACCTGGGAAACCTGGATAGTTGTTGTTATATTCTACGAATGAATCGAAGAATGAATCACCAACTACTGCAAGTGGATTATAGAAATATCCTTTTACATCACCTAACATTGTGTCGTTTACTGGGAACATTTGAACTCCGTATGCCTCGTCAACTACACCCATATCAACACCTTTAACTCCTACTTCTGTTTCAAACTTAAGTATAGAAGTTAATGCTGATGCTAATTTTGCATGTTCTGTTGCTGATAATGCTAGTCTATAATCGCTATATACATTTTTATTGAATAAATTTGCTTTTAGATTATTTAATATTTCAATATAATCAGCCTGAGTTGCTGGGTCCCATTCTGCCTCTTCAGTTACACCATTAGCAAGAACAGTACCAAAACCATAAGTATCAACTCTTTTTGCAACTGCTTGGTCTTTTTTAGCCATGGCGTCTTCTAGAGTATTAATGAAGTTAGTTCCTGATACTAATACAGGAATACGAATAGAATAATCCATTGGTAACTCTGTTAAATCTACTTTTTGTGAACTATATCCTAATAGCCCTGGTGTAAGAGCACTTGTAATTTCTTTTGTGCTTCTTACATTAACAGTAGCTTCTCCTGATTTTAGAATTTCAATCATTGGAGTACCTGCTGTTCTTAATTCTCCAATATAATTTGGATTTAAAAATTTGTAAAATTGTGAGTTGTAAAGTAAAGATTCATAAATACGTTTTGCAACTGATTGTAAATCTAAACTATAAACTCCGTCTTGTGTATAATTCATAATTAATTCCTCCTAATCAAATCTTTTAAACTTGTTTTTCTTGTAATTTTTATTTCTTCTTTTGGTTTTACTGTCGAATTAAAACTTGTTTCGTTAGGTATCTCGGTCTTCTTATCAGGTTCAGGAAAATAGGTCGCTTTATATTTTTCCTTAATCATTGAAATAGCTTTTGCGTCATCTTCTTCATCTTTAAATAATGAGTTTCTTAACGCAGATATCTCTTCTAGATTTTCTTTCTTAAACCCTTGAGACACCATTTCTACTTGAAGTTTTAAACCTCTAGTATTATTAGTTAGTTCTGTGTTTCTTGTTTCAATATCATTGTAAGATTTTTCAAGTTTATTGTATTTTTCTTCTAGTTCCATATAATTTGCAGTGTTTTCTTTTATGGTATCTTTTCTTACCTTTTCAATTTCATCACTAGAAACATATCCCTTCCTAATATCTTTTTCCAACTTTTCGATGTTTATATCATCGTTGGATAGTTGGATATCCTTGTTTGTGATATACTTTGATATATCCATTTTTTTCTCCTCCTATTTGTCGACATTTTTAGAAGTGCGGTGTCTACTTAAAGTTTATAGACATTCAAGTAAACATGCTGGTCTTTGTTTTATCTGTATATTGCCACAACTTGTTTCTTTAACGCATTTGTTGGCATTGTATTTTGCAATTCTTTTATTTTAGAATTGACTTTTTTTATTTGCTGATTTAATTCATCAACTTCATTTTCTTTACCATATAATCTTTGCATTTTTCTATCAGTAAGTAAACGTTCCTTTTTTAATGTTAAACTATTTACTTTTTGTCTAGTAATTGCAATTTCTTCTTTTTCTCCATAACTTAAATCACTTTTAGGTATAGGTTCTGTTGGTTTCCATATTGTTATTTCACATTTACAATTTGGATGTAATATATCACCTTCAGCCTCTTCAGCTATACCAGCAATTCTTATTATTTCATTTCTTGTAAGAATTTTTTCTTGATAAGGTAAACAATGCTCACAACTAAATGGGTGATAAGGTATCATAAAATATCTTTCCCCAGTTAATTGTGCGTCATTTAAAGTTCTATTCCAACCCTCACGTACTAAATTAGTGTTATATATCATTGAATTATAAGTACTTAATTCAACATATCTACATATTTCATTTGTACCTCGATAATAATAAGGTACAATTTGATTATTATATCTAGGTATCTTTTTACTTATATATTCAACTTTGTCAACTTCATAAGCCGGACTTTTTAATGACCTAGAATATTCTCTTTTCTTATAGTTCTTAAACTTTTTTTCTACTGCCAATACAACACTAATAGGTACTAAACTAAATATACTTTCCTCAGGCTCTTCTCTTATTATTGTTTTTCCTTTTAAGTTTCTTTCGTGAATCATAGTAGAATATTCTTCAACTGCTTCATTAAAGAATTTATGGCTTTTACCCCATATTTTTTCTAACTCTTTAGCAAAATATTCTTCGCTTCTGCCTTCATACAAACATCTAAAGAATAACTCTTCTGTTTTATTTTGCATACGTGCATACTTTAAATTAACATTAAATACACTATCTGCAATACTATAATTCTTCATATGTTAACCTAATATCTTCACGTTCTTGATTATATGCTTTAGTTAAACTCTCGGCATCTGTTTTTTCATCAATTAACTTATTAAGTATTGGTGTTAATATTTTTGCACGTGTACTATATGGAATAGCCATTGCTCTTTGAATTGCTTGTAATGTGTTAATCTTTTTGTTGTCATCAAGTTTTTCGTTGTCTCCATAATCCCATACTAAATCACTTGGTATTCTATTATCTTGTACATTTAATAGCTCTTGTAATTTTACTATGTTTTCTATTAAATGATTAACTTGTGGTTCTATTTGTTTTTTAATAGCTTCAATAGTCATTTCAGTTAAATTCATAGATAAATCAACACTAGCGACATTTTGATAATTATCTTTTTCATATCCGAATGTTGCTGGGCTTAAGTTAGCCATTTGAATAATTTGATAGTCACAGAACTTAAATGTATCAACATAATCATTTACTCTTAAATTACCCTGTAAATATTCAAATACACTATGTTCTTTATCACCTGGTAATAATGTAAAGAAGTCTTGCAAATTACCAACACTAATAGTTTTTACATCATATATATTAGCGCTTGGTTGCCATTGATTATAGATGTCTCCGCTTTGAAAGTGTTGGGTAGTTGCTATTCTTGTTTTTGTTTTCTGTACTTCTTCACATAATGTGTTATATACTTCCATTTCTTCATTTAAGAACTTAATACTATCCTTAAAGAAGTCTTGCCCTGTATCTATATTAATTAATACTTCATAAGGTAATTCATATACTCTTTTATATTCAGTATCGTTAATTTCATTAAATGCTTGTAAAGACATTTCTTGCCATTCTCCACGTTGTTTTTCTTTTTTGTAAGCAGTAAATACTAACTCTGTTTTACCATCTTCTATTTCTATATGTCTTTTTAAAGCATAATCAAATTCTTCACCTACAAAATCTTGTATAATATCGCAACTATATACTTTATCATATTTTTGAACTAGATTATGAATATCGCATTTTTTTATACATTCTAAATATATTTTATCTTCAAATTTGTGTATGTATATAAAACTTTCTTTTTCATATACTGCAAGTTCTAATGCTTCACCTAATGTTGGCATTAACCAATTTATATTCAAACCTTCTGTTTGTGTTAATAAATCACTACCAAATAATTGGTTTCTAATATATGTACCTATCTTTTTTGCACTTGGTGCAAGTACATATCTTTCATCATTTACTATATTTGGTTTTCCATTTGTTATACCTGGGTTAGTTATTTTTACATTAATCTTAATATAAGGTGTCTGTAAAGGGTTAAAATGTCTCAATTTTCCTAACATGTTTTATCCTCCTATACTTCTATACCTGTCTCTAATGTCGTTCCCCAATAAGTTTTTCTGTTTTTTTCATCATTCTTTAATAATCTTATTGGCTTAACTACTACTCCTGCTATAACATTTTTGAATAATTGTTTTTTAAAATATACTCTGATAGCATAACTGTTTTGTGCAGGTGCTTCGTCCTCACTTATTCTTAATTTTTTTATAAGAACTCCATTATAATACAAGTACAATTTCCATTTCTTTTTTTTCATTTAAACCTCCAAAAAAAGCATAAGGTTATCCCCTATGCTTCCAATTGCACCATAAAAGGCCAATTCACTGCACTTCCACGATATAATAATAACATATTATTTATTATTTGTCAACTTTCCTATTTTCAACAAATACATAATGGTCTTGATATATCCTATATACTTCGCTTTCATGACAAGCTCTGCAAGGTACTACAATTTCAAGTGGTATTTCTAATGCTATCCCATGCTTTTCTATAACCTTTATTATTTCATCATAATTAATCTCCATTAAAAATCTTTTTGATTTCTTGCATTTAATTTTCATTAAAATAATCCTCCACAATTTTATGAACTAAATCATGACTATTTGTGCTTATATCTGCAACATCTTCTTCTGTGTACTGTTGCTCTTGATGTGTTATATATTCACTTATGTAACAATGTGTCAACTCATGTATTAATACTCTTCTTTTTCTATCTTTTTTCAAATCCTTATCTATGACTATTGTATTTTGATAATGATGTGACGCACCATACCAAACTTCTTGTGTCGTATCAGTTATTTCACAGCCAGTATTTTCATCTTCTTGCTTTCTAAAATCTTTATATTCTTTTTGACTCATTTCTTTTATTTGATATTCTATGTCATTAATTCTAATTTTCATTAAATCACAGGACTCCTTCCAGTTAATTTAAACTCCATAATAATATACCTACTAGCATCGACATAATGGTCGAACTCTTTAACATAGGCATTTATTCCTTCACGCTCACTTCTTAGCTTATCATAATGATAACTTTCTAATTCTTCTAAGCCTATATCATGCCCGCCATATACAGGATTACCGTTAATAAAATATCTAATATGTGGCATTTCTATTATCTTTAGAAACTCTTTATAAAATAAACTTTGCATATATTGTACACTTTCATCAACACTCATATTATTTTTTTTAGCAAGTTCGTGTCTTATTCCATCAACTTCAAGCCTATTACAAAAATGTGAAGCCTCACTATCTACTACTAAAGTATTGACAGGAATATGTGGATATTTATTATGTAATAATTTTATAAATTCTTTTAATTGATTACTATAAAATTCTGTGGTTGGTGTATCGTTTTCAACTTTTGGATCGTGATAATATTTATCAATTAAAACCAAATTCCATAATCTTGTTTCTTGATTTTGTGCTAATGCTATCGCACTAAAAGTAGTTGCATTTACACTACCATAATCACAACCTATACCTATTTCACGTATAACATATTTATCCTTAAACTCTTGCTCTGACATTTTAGATATATGATTAAATACTACTCCAGAACCAACAACCCATTTATTAAATACCTTCTGGTCTCTTAAACTTCCAGCTGGAAAAGATTTTACTGCTTCTTTTATCTTTTCTTCTGTATCTAATACAGGGTTATCATAAGGGAAGAAAACATACTTTATCCAGTCTCTACCATCAATATAATCTTTTTTATATGGGTGATTCTGACTTCCTTCAACATTAAAACTATCAATACGCTTATAATAAGGGTGTCCTGCATAACTCATCATACGCCCTGGTATTTCATTAAACGATTCACGTAATTGACCTTGTGTATATATTCTAGCTGCTTCATCTATCCAACAAAACACCAATGGTTTACCTAGTATTCTATTAAATGATAGTTTAGTATTAAACCCAAAGAAATAAAATCTAATATTAAATATTTCAAGATATTTGTCTTGTTGCCCATATTTTAAAGTATAATGTTTATATTTTATTTCTTCTAATATTTTTACTAAATTATCAACTATATTTGATTTTACTGTGTCAGTCGTCCACCCTATAATAGCACCATTATATTCACGTGGTAGATAATCTTTATTCTTACGTTGTTCTTTTTCGTAATTATAAAGGTTCTCAGCATACTTTATAAGTGATAAGCATATATCATATGTCTTACCACTTTGCGTACTTCCTAATACACTTATATTCGGTATATTAGGATTTATTATATCGTTATATAGTGCTATCTGTTTCTTTGATAATATCATCTGCATTCTCCTCTTGAAGTGCAGTTATCTTTTTTAATCTTTTTTTGTTTCTTGTTAGTTTTTGAGTTGTTTTTCCTTGACATTCATTCGATTGAATATCTTTAATAATCAATTCTTTATTTTCTAACTCTAACTTTTCTTTTTCAGTAATTAATCTACCATTACCGTTTTTAATCATGTAGTTCTTACCTATTTTTATAAATTCCATTTTTATTCCTCACTTTCATATAGTGCTTTTTCAAGATTACTATTATCAGTTATTGTAATATTAAGGCTAGGTGTTTCATTTGATTGCTCTTGTAATTCACCTAATAATTGTACTATTGTTTTATAGTTTTCTGCTTTACCATCAACTGCTCCTTTTATTAATCCTAGAGTAGTTAATTCCCTATATGTTTTACCTTTATTATTCTTTTCATTTAATAACATTTCAAGTGTTTTTTTCATTGTAGCTTTTTCTCTTCTAGCCTCTCCTGATGCAATTCCAGCCTTCCTAGCACTCTCTATTCTTTCCTCGGGCGTTTTTCTTGCGTTGAGTTCTTGAGGCGTCATCAGATTATCAAGTTTATTTGCCACCTATATCACTTCCTTTATAAAAAAACTCACTTTTTAGTGAGTGCATAATCATAATGGAGCGGTAAGGTCGGAATTGAACTGCCACCTTTCTACATAGTAGACTATTCTAACATTAAACTATTACCGCATTTCATATATAATTATACATCACTTTTTATTTGATTGTCAAATCACTAACTGCAGGATATTCTTTAGCTTGTTTTTGATATTTATTCTTTAAATCTTTATCAATACAATAGATATATTTAAATTTGTTAGAATTTTTTCTTTTAGGCAATATTTTTTTTAAATAATCTCTATTTTTTTTAGAATTAATAGTTCTTTCATGTGTCCATTTACCATTATAATAATATTGAGTGTCTGATGTTTTTGATATGCCTAAAAACAACCAATTTGTTGCTTTATAAATTGTGCCAACATGATTCTGTCTGTGGTCGGCATAACTAACAATAACTTTAACAATAGGGTTTTCTTTGTGTAATAGCTTTAGTGACAATGCAACTGCTTTGCTCGTTTGTTCTTGTTTCACGTTTAAAGCTACTCTTTCTAGCTCTAATACTTCGCCATTATGTAAATTAAAATTTTTTGCCAAGTTATTGTTTGCTCCACCGCCATATATAATAACACCACACCACTCATTATTATTGTTATATACATTGTATGCATATTGAACGGTAGGAACGCTTTTAGAATAATGAAAGTTTGTACAAGCATAATTTATTGCTTTTATGTTTGCTTTTGTTAATTTCATATCATTTTTATCGATATGTTCCCATTTGTTTTTGACACCAATTGTTCTAATTCATCTTTTATACATTCATAATCACTATATTTTTCAAATACTATGGAAACATTTATTTTTTCTTTTTCTCTTTCATCATCTAATTCTGTTTCATCAAACTCATCAAATACATCATCAAACCCGAAGTCTTTCATGTCTATTGTATCAAAACTCATTAATTCATCATTTAATAAGTCTAAATCAAAATCAGAGTTCATTGTAAGTTTATTATGTGCTAGTGTGTATGCTTTTCTCTCTTCATCAGTTAAATGGTCTAATCTTATTATTGGAACTTCTGTATATCCTAATTCTTTACAAGCTATTAATCTTCCATGTCCTTCAACTATTTCATCTCTCCATATACCTATTGGGTCGTCCATACCAAACTGTTCTATTGATTTTTTTATCTGCTCTATTTGTTCTTCGGGATGTTGCTTAGCATTTTTTTCATATGGCTTTATACTATTTATATCTACATATTCAATTTCTAATTTCATTTTATTTCCCTTTCTTTTTAGGTGCTATTTTAGGTAATTTTTTACCTTTAGTAGCTTTATCCCATTCTGCAACGGCTTTCTTACCACCTAATGCTTTTATACCTTCAGGACTATGTCCCCATCTTCTTTGCTTTTTTGACTTCCATGGCATACTTATTCTCCTTTCTTATATTTATCATTTATTTTTCTCCCCGATTTAATTAAACTATCAGGACTAAACTGTTCATAATAATATAATATTTCTGTTATATTTGCTTTTTTGCCTTTTCTTACTCTTTTATTAAAATCATAATCTTCGGCTATTACTAATTCAGGGTTAAATCTTGTGTTACCTATTAACTCTCTTTTGTATATACAATTCCAAACACAACAATTCCAGTTTGGAGGATTATCTTTTATTATTATTTTATGAGTGCTACATTCCCAACTAATATAACAATAATCCCAATCTTCTTTTGTTTTATCTAATATTGTTTTAATATAATTATCTTTTACTGTATCATCGCTATCAATAAAAGCAATATATTCTCCTTTAGCATTATCTAATCCAGCATTTCTTGGGATACTAGCACCACCACTGTTTTCATTTAATCTAATGTATTTAAACCATTTAGGAAATTTTACTTCATTATCACTATGGTCATCAACAACTATAACTTCAACCTCTTTTGTAATTTGTTTTTTTAATATTTGTAATAATCTTAACAAATTTTCATTTCTATTATATGTTGGTATTATTATAGATAATTTAATCATAAAATCCCCTTCTAGAATAATCTATTTTTATTCCTTCTTTTTCAAAAAAAGGTATTACTTCTCTAGCCCATTTTCCTTTCATAACTCCTACATGATGAAATGTTATATATCCCCAATCGATTATATAATCTTCACTATTGATTAAATAATCGTATCCTTTTGTATCTTGATTATATTCAACTGTCCATGGGTCACTATCTTTTTGTAATATATTAATTAACTTTTCTTTATCCCATAATCCACACATTAAACTAAGTTCATATTCACTGCCTTTTTTTCGCAATTTAAAGCCATTTAAGCCGCATTCTTTGTCTTCTTTGTTAAATACCTTTTCAAAGTTAATTAATGCAACATTACCTTTTAAAATACTTCTAGCATACTCTATACGCTTTATATCAGCTGGTTTTCTTATAAATATATCATCAATCATTAATAATATCTGTTTATCATTTATTTCTATTAATGTTTCTCTAATTCTTTTAGTCCATAATTCTAAAGGATAATCAATACATATTGTTCTATAATATGGATTTTTTATTGTTTCTGTTGCATATATAATTTCTGGGTGTTCTGGATAATATTTTTCTATACAATGATGAAATGGTTCAAACAAATCATCATTCTTATCACATGAACAAACTAATATAACCATTCTATCAATCCCTTCGCTTCTAAATAACTAGCCCTTTGCTTAGTAATTTCATTTTCTATAATCTCATTACTCTTTGGATAATACTTATTGTTTACTATGTCTGTATATCCTCTTTTTACCCTTACTTTAGCATATTCATTAGGATTATAATCACTTTTATTATCTAAATATTTATTCCAATTACTTTTTGGTGGTTTATATTTAAATTTAAAAGGTTGTTTAAGCCTGTTTATATCCACGTTATTCATCGATAAATCACATATAATAGAATTACCCTTATTTACTCTTAACTCCTTAAATACAGGCAAATCTGTACAAATTACAGGTGTATTTACTATTAAACTTTCTACTACACTATAACAAAACGCTTCACAATCCGATAATTGAACTAAAAAGTCGGCTTTTGCAATATCTTCTATAATGTCCATTTTAGGCTCTTTATATATAACATTTTTGCCTATACTTTCTCGAACACGATTTGTATATACTATCCATTCATAATTAATATCTGCTTTATCTAATAAAGTGGCTAATCTCTGCATTCTCTTTAACCCTTTTTCCTTAGTCAATCTAGTTGCACTAATTAAATGTATTTTACCATCATTATATTTTTCAACCTTAGGAATATCTATTGCAACAGGATTGTATATTAATTCATAATCAATTCCTATTATTTCTTTAAAACTTTCTCCTGCTAGTTTACTTACTGCAATATATTTATTGAACTTAGGATGTATGATAGGACTAAACTTAACTTGTTTATAATCACAATGAATCAAATGTATATAATTTTTAGCAATTACATTATCAATTATATCAGGTCCATAGCAACAGAAAAAATTATCACACTCAATTGTTTCATTTTCTTTATACTTGTGTACTTCTACATTTTTTGCTAATCTTTTTATTTGTTCTGGGTGTGCTTCTTTATAATAAATAACTATATTTTTGTATAACTTTGATAAATAGTAAAAGAAGCTCTCACATCCACCAATATATGATATTACTTTAAAATAAAATACATTTTTCATTTTAGATAACCAAACACTTTTGTATTAATCTCTTTAGATGCTTTTAACGCGTCATCTTTATTTGTAAAACTCTTAAATGCTCCTGCAGTATTTGAAACATTCCATACCTTACGAACTGCAATTTCTTTTTCTGTAATAGTATATTTATCTTCGTCCTTACCTGTTATTTCATTTTTAGGCACTGCCCTTTTAATATTTTCTATTTTATAATCTAGATCATCTATCTTTTTTTGAAACTTAGCTACTTGATATTCTTCTTTCGCTAATTCTAACATATCAACCCTAGTTAATAAATGTACTGTATTTAATGGAAATGATACACCTTTTTCATCATCAACATACATTGAGAATTCTTTTCCTAATATTTCAATATTTCCCATAAATTCATCTAATTTCATTTTATTCCTCCAACTTTTTTAAACATTTCTTTCATATTCATATCTAATTCTTCATTGCTTAAATATATATCTGGTATTTTATTTATTTTCTTTTGTTTTCTCCAGTATTTACGTTCTTCTTTATCTTTTATTGTACCAATATTTATAACTCTTGATTTTATTATGTTAAATATAGGTTCAGATTCTGGAATGCTATCTAATTTCATCATAAACTCTGTTATTCCTAATTTCTTAAATTCTTTAAATCTTATATTCTCATATCTAGCACAATAGAACGCATATAATTGTTTTAAATCTTTATCATAAGCAAAACATATTGCCGTTACTTTATTTTGTTTCTGAGGGTGTTTTGGTATTGCCTAACAATGCATTACTAAACTCTAAACCAAATTCTTCGCTTTCGTTTTCATTTAGTCCTATATCTAAGACTAATTCTTGGAATATCATTCCAGTTGCTTTCTTAGATATTTCGTCATATATTTCTAAAAAAGCCATTTCTGTATAATATTTTTCAAGTTCATTAAGGTTTGAATTATCATAATATGTTTTTCCTTTTTCTTTTCTTTCAATTACTAAATCTTTTTTAGTTATTCCTTGCTTAGAAAAATCAATCATCATTTTAGTTCTTGCTTTCATATATACGCCTTGCATTTTAGCAGTTAATTCTACATCTCTTTTAATTTCAAATTCTTTGCCTTTATAAATTAACTTAGTTATATCGTCATCAACTTTTTCAAATTTATACTTCATATTCCCTCCTATATTTAATTATATCATTTTATTAATAAAAAGTCTATTTTGTTTTTTCTTTACCTTTTTCATATATTCTCTCATAATGAGGCCTTAATACTTCTATAATTGTATAATCATCATTATAAACATGATTTAAGTCATCATCATAAAACTTTAATATAGTCCAATAATATTGTGCATACAATACTGCTTTTTCACCATTTTTATATATTAATACATCGTTTGGTAATATATCTCTTTTAGGTGATTTCATCATTGCTCTTATCATTTCATAGTTATATATATTACTTTCCATTGTTATTCTCCTTTGTTATCTTCATACATGCATACTTCTCTAGGTAATGTCTTTAAAATATCTTCTATTTTTAAATCAGTTACACCAAATGAAATATCATTAAAAATTTTTGTAATCATCCCATCTGATACTTTTTTATACTTTTCAAGTTCTTCTTTGGCTTTTTTAATTCTATCTTTTCCTTTTTCTACTTCTTCTTCACCCCATTGAAGCTTTCTTTTTTGTTCTCCTACTTCAAGTTTTAAACGATACTTGATAATTTCAAATACATCCATCGGATTTTTAATATTATCTACAATAAATATTTTCCCATTACTATATGGAGCTTTTTCTACTACATATCCTTTTTCTTGTAATTCTTTAGTTGATATAATGAAATCCATACTTGACGAACCATAGTTATACCAATATCTTACTTTCATTTCATCTTCAGTTACTGATATAATTCTACCTTCATCATGGTCACTACCACTAACAACAGTTAAAATACCAAAATCATCTAATCTATCATTTAATTTTTTAGTATACTCTTGCTTATATTTTTTTCTTATTTCGTTTTCTTCATTTACTAATTTAGATTCGTCATCATGAAGTTTCTTTTTTTCTTCTTCAATTTCGTTTAAACGTTTAAAATCTTCTACTGTTGATTTACTTTTCTCAATAAATTCATCTAATTTGTCCCATTGTACATCAAAATGTGTCATTCTTTTTCACTTCCTTTGTTTAATATTTTAAATAATTTACCCAATCCTGTTGTAGTTAATTCACTTCTTATAATCCACCCCTTATCAATTGTAATTATGTCACAATTTTCTTTCATAAATTCTATAGCTTCTTTTCTTATATTTTCTAATTGTTCTACTTTTTGTTGTGCTCTATCTATATACTCCTGAATTATTAACCAATTCTCATATACTGCAGTATTATCTAATTTTTCAGTTATTTTCCCTGATAATTGTAAATAATCTTTATATTCTTCTTCACTCATATTTACTTATTCCTCCTTATCTAATAAGTTTATATTCAAATATTATTATTTTCGTTTGTTCTAATACATATTTATAAAAATTTAAAGGCTTTTTTATATTATTTTCTTCAAAATATTTGATACTGTGCTCTTCTACTTTAGGAATAAGATAAGCCATTCTATCAATATAACTTTGATGAAACATTAAATATAATTTATTCTTAAGTGTTAATTTATATTTCATTTATTATTCTCCTTTAATAATAATTCTTCTATTTCTTCAATGGTGTAAGGGTAATCTTTATCTAAAGCCCATATTTCAGTGTGATACCAATACTTATCTCTATCTTCAACAAATTCATATTCAAATTTATAATTTAACGCACCA
>JAEEGL015248539.1_pt1 | contig 33390 bp, 20 predicted proteins | sample 9134231 | NCBI WGS metagenome assembly JAEEGL01 (sample SAMN16246548, study PRJNA631951) | gut metagenome | biome: gut microbiome; feature: rumen; material: fiber-attached | host: Bos | place: Iran: Karaj | collected 2018-10 | reverse complement strand
GTCGAGCATGTCGGTCGTCAGCTCGCTAACGCCGAGGAACTGCTTAGCAGCCTCTAAGTCGTCGGCAGCGACGGTAGCGATGGTCGGAGTGTAGCCCATGCCTACTTCACGATCAACGTTGATGGCGAATGTCTTAACCGTAGGCACAGGTGCCACGCGGAAGGTGGATCCGTCGTCGGTGAGGGCTCCACCTGAGTTCCAGAACTGGAGAGGACCAGTGTTGCCACCATTTTGGTTGATGCAGTTGTAGTCCGTACCCATCTCGCGCAGCGTGAAGCCATCGGCGTTCTTACCGATCGTCCAGGCGTAGGTGCCTTCTCTCATGACGACATTGCTGCCGTCCTTCGTCAGCGTCCAGCCTTCACCTGCAGCCTTGTTCAGGACTACGATACCGCTGTAAACGTCGCCGGTAAATGCCCACTCGCTCTCAGGAGCATAGAGATCCTTGTCGGCCTTCGGGTAGTAAGGCTCGGTCTCGTCCTTGGCAACATAGTAGTTGCTGCGGATGGTCATGTTGTACCACGTAGCCTCGTCGAAGCTTGCGGACAGCTCGAACGGGAAGGTGCTCGTAGCGGTGAACTCGACGGTGGTCTGCTCTTCAGTGATGGGAACCTCGACCTCGTTGTAGGTCGTAAATGCGCGCTGGTATTCAGCGGGCAGGGTCGTGATGGTAGAACCTGCAATTGCAGGCACTGCATCAGATGTGAAGAGGGTGTTGCCTTCAGCATCCTTAACCACATACGTCACGAAATGAGTAGGATTGAAGTATGCATCGAGAGCAGCAAGGGCAGCGGTGGGATCGAATTCTGCAGTCTCAATCATGTAGTACTGGTCGCCCTGGTCGGGAGTAACCCAAGTGTTGATGACGCAGCCATTGAGGGCGCCCGTACCGTTCGTGTTCAGACCATAGGTCGTAGCATCGTCAATCTTGAAGGTGAACAGGAAGTAGGGATCCGTCTGAGCACCCATCTGGATGGCATCGAATACGCCATTGGTCGGCATCTCTGACAAAGCACCGGTGTTCTGAACGAACTTCTGGTCAGCTACACTGTAGAGGTAGTAGTTGCCATCGTAGGAGATGATTGCGAAATCACCAGGTGCAGCAGCATGGAGCTGAGCGTGCGACGTGGAAGCAATTGTTTCGCCGTCAGTGAGCAGAGCACCGCGGTCGCAACGGATGGCGTACGACTTATTGTTGCTCAGGTCGGTCAAAGCATGGACGACACCGTTTGCGGGAGTACGTATAACCTTGATCGTGCAGTCGGCATCAGCAATAGTTCCTTCTGTTGTATAGTCGTAATAAGCATAGGGCGTCCAACCGCCGTTGTAGTCAAGACCATTGACGGAAGACGGAATCTGTACTGTGCTGTTTGCCTCCTGCTTCTTGGTGACAGGATTGCCGACCGTCGTCTCGCCGTCAGCCTCGTAGAGCTGGTAAGCGACGTTGATAATCGACAGCGGGCCTTCCAACTGCCATACATACGTGGGATCGTAGGTGTACTGAGGCTTAACGTCCTCAACGGCGAATGTCCAGTATGTGCGGCCGGCATCATTCCAGCTGCTGGTACCATCAGGCACGTTACAGGAACGGATAGCATACTTGCCGCCCGTCAGGAAGAGCACCTGAGCCTCCCAGTCGTTACGATTGTTCGTGGAATTGGCAAAAGTACCGGGGTTCAGATTAGCGACATTATTGGCGAGCGGAGGATTGGTGAAGCGCTTGGTGCCGCTATCAATCTTGAAGCCATACTCCTTATAAGTGCCACCCGTCACCTTCGTGAAGGTGAAGATACCGCCATCGTCAACGATTGCCGATAAGAGTCCGCCTTCGGTGACATAGTACTTCTCACCGTTAATCTCAGTGAAGATGCGATAGTCCTTGCCATCCTCGATAGCTGCGAGAGCACGCTCGTAGGCAGCTTCAGGAGAATCATCCTCGACAATTTCCTCAACAAAGGAAATGCGGAGTACAGAACCACCGTCGCCCTTGGCGCTAGCAGAATTCCAAATACTGAACGGACCAGTTGTGCCACCATTCTGGTTGACCCACTCGTTCTCGCCAGTACCTACCTGATGAATCACAAAGCCATCACCATTAATAGCGAAGTCCCAAGCGACCTGACCTTCACGCATTGCTACGAGAGGCTTACCGTTGCCATCAGCTTCACCAGTGTTATGCAGAGACTTGTCAGCGCCGGCAGCGCGATTCCAGATGATGATCTGGTTGGGCTGGCCTTCGACGGCACCGAATGCCCACTGGCTGGCTTCAGCTTCGAGATCCTTATCAGCCGTCGGATAGTAAGGCTCTTCGGCGTCCATAGCTACCCAATAGTTGCCACGGATGTTCATGTTGAACCACTTAGCATATTCGAAGCTTTCAGAAATAGCACTTTCAGCCGTATAGTTGACAGCTGTGGTCTCATCTGTGATCTTATCAACATCACGTTTGAAGAAGACAAGACCATTGTATGCAGCCTTCACTTCGTCATTCGTGTAGAAGCTTCCAGGAACAGCCGGTGCATCATTGCCAATAAGGATAGACGCTGATGTTGTAGCTATGACCTGATCATTGAATACGAGATTGAGGTCAACGTCCTTGAAGAAGCCATTGAGCTTTTCATTCACTGCATTGACACGGTCAACGAGGTTATCAGTGCCTTCCAACGGGATGTCCGTGTAATTGGCGAACATCAGAGATGCTGCTTCGTCGAACAACTCATCACTCGGCAGGATGTAGAACTCAGAGAAGGTGAAGAACTTGTTGCCGTTGTTATCTGTTGCGTGATTGTTGGTGTCAAGTACCGTGAAGCGGATGTACTTGTAAGCCTCGTTAGCGCTGATCAAGCCAGACATATAGTCGATGGGAGGAACAGCTGTGGGCATACCCTCGCTGATTTCAGTAATCTCAGTGAAGTTCGTGCCATCGTTGCTACCGCTAATCAGAATGTCGGTAGGACGATTGTTGACATTGCCGTTGTTCACGGGATCGCGCTTGACGAAGTAGAAGTAGAACTTGTCAGCGGCATCAGGCAGTTCGGCCTGGAGGTAATGAGCCTCGGTTACGCCACTATCTCCCCACTTTGAGTGGAAATAGGTGTTGTAGTCTCCGTCGCTGAGTCCGGCAAGGCCGATACTTTCATTAGCGATAGAATTGGCGGAGAACTGAGAAGCGTCGGTGACAAGACCGCCGATCTTCTGCATCTTCCCGCCCCAAGTGTCAGTAATAGGCTTAATCTGAGCGAGCAATTCGGGACGGTTGTCCACGTTCTCCTCAATTTGCCAGAGATAGTTCTTGTCGTAGCTATACTCAGCCACAGGACCATCATTGACGGTCCAGAACGTCTTGGCATTAAGTGCCCAGCTACTTTCACCGCCAGCTGCATTGGTAGCACGTACGGCATACTTACCTTCAGCATTCAAGAAGAATACCTGAGCCTCCCAAGTGTTGCGCTTGCTGTTGGCATCCGTAGCGATGTGACCGTTGTTCAAAACGGGATTACCACCTGTCGGAGGATTGGTGAAGTAAGCATCCAAGAGCTGGAAGCCATAAGGATATTCATCACCGGCAACCTTCTTGAAGGTGAATGTACCAGCCTTCTGAGCGTTGTCTGCGAGATAACCTTCGGGTGTCAGATAGTACTTCGTACCACCGAACTCAGTGAAGACACGGTAGCCCTGGCCGTCCTCGATAGCAGCGAGAGCGCGCTCATAACTGACCTCATCCTCATCGTTGCCGAGATATGCCAGGCGGAAGTTGTCAAAGACAACCCAGTCGCCCCAAGCAGCCTTATCGTCCACACCGACGCCGATGGTCAGGATACCATCCTCACCGACTACTACCTTAACCTTGGTCAGGTAAGCGCCAGTCTCGAAATATTCGAACGCTTCACGCGGCCAGTTGGGGAAGTAACCCTTGTCGGAAGCCTGAGAAGCTACACCGGGAACGAAATCAGGACAGCTGGCAATATTGGGCAGCAGCTCCTGTGCATCATTGGCAAAGAGGTAAGCCTTCTGGTTGAGACCGTTGATGAGGTTCGCCTGGTTGCCGCCGTCGCCTTCGCGCCAGAAGCCCTGCACACTGACCTCATAGAGACCGGGCAGCAAGCCTTCAACCTTCTGTGAGAACTTGAAGCTATTGTTGTTCCAATATTCGTAACCAAAGTCAGCAGCACGGTCGCCATTGTTGTCATCCTGTGAGGATACGCGAGCACCACTGTTGCCATCACCGGCATCAACAACCTTATCCCACATGTCATAGCCCGGCTTACGGAGCAAACTGGGATTATTAATAAGGTATGTAGCATCGACGGGGGCGTCCTTCGTCGCCTTGGCCACTAAGTCATCGCGCTGAGCCTTCGTCACCAGTTTCCACTGGTAGTTCGCATCAGCGGGATCAGCACCGGCTACGTTCGATACGCTGTTCCAGTACTTCTTACCGTCGGTCTTGCCCTGGGGGTTGTAGCCCAAGAGATCAGAACCTTCAAGGATGTTATAAACGCCATCCTGACCATCAACAGCCTGGAACGTATAAACAGTGTTTGCACCGGTGTCAACGTACGGGGAGTTGTTGAACGAGCCCATGGAGCAGGTGATGGAGAAGCCTGCACCGCTCTCATTGAGCTTGAAGAGCCAACCAGCCTGGTCAACAGCAGCGTGAGTGTTCCAGTCGGAACCTGCACTGAGCCACATTCCTGTGCCGAGGTTGTAGAAGTAGTACTCCGTGTCAGCGGTAGGCACTTCGCCTGTGTAGATGTCGGGAGCACCGCCGAGAGCCTTGATCTTTCGGGCTGTGCGCAGCGCTTCGAGAGCAGCAGCTGCAACGCCATCGTCCATACCATTATCAAGAATATCTTCAGCAGCAGAGACATCGATACCTTCCTGCTGAGCCAAAGCGATGGTTCCCTTCAAGACAGTGAGGTCGAGAGCCTGAGCCTTTTTAAGAACAGCCAGCAAATCTTCTGCAGCAGCTTCTATTACGTCGCCGTCAGTGGATTCCAGCTTATCTTTGGCTTCTGCGATAGCTGTGGACAAAGCAGTGGCCATCGCCGTGCTGGTGACAGAGGCGTCAAATGCCTCAGCCTGTTCGATGGCAGACTGAAGAACAGCAAGGGACTGACTGAGGTCTTCGGGACCGTAGTACACGAGCTTGAAGTAGTCGAGCACCATCCAGTCGCCGCCTACGCCGGTTTCAGCTTTCACACCCAGCTTGATAGTTCCGTCATTAAGCACAACCTTGATGGCCGGATTAGCATAGTAACCGGCAGAGCAGGCCGTTCTTGCATCGCCAAGGTTATCGGGAACATAATAGGGACCCGCCTGAACGTTGCAGCCGTTGCCTGATGACTTACGTTGCAAAACGGACATCATGGGCTGCGTCTTATCGTTGATGTAGATAAACGAGCGGATTTCAATAGAGTTGTTCTCGATCTTGCCACCAAGATCACCTGTTGAGCCATCACGATAGAAACCGCTAACATAGAAGCGATAAACACCATCGGGAAGACCAGTCAAAGTGTAACCCAGGTCATATGCACCGCTATTATTCCAAATTTCGCGTACGCAGTTACCTGGACTATTGCCTTGATTCGTAGGCAACTTGGCGGATGCGTTGTCGGGCCACGTAATCACGAGTTGATCGAAACGCTCATCAGCAACGTTGATGTTGGCGCCAGGAATCATCCACGTGATGTCGATCGGAGCGTCAGCCGTCACGTTGGGAGCTTGTTCTACCAGTTTGGCCAAACGCTCCTCGGCTGTTACGAGCTGCCACGTTGTAGCGCCCGAGCCGTCCTTAGTAAGCAGCTTGGAGTCATAGTTGACGCCCAGCTTTGTGCCGTTGGACTCAATGGTATAACCATTGGACACGCCATCCACGGGAGTCAGCGTCCAAGCACTGACGGGTTGACCCGTGTCCAGATAGCCGTTAGCATCTCCGGAATTCAAGCTGTGGTTGTTGGCGAACTTGGGGTTCAACTGCCACGTACCGCCGTCTTGGGCGATCAGTTCCCAGTCGAAACCTTGAACGTCAACCTGCACCTGTGAATTCCAGTCGTTGACACGGTTATTGTTCTGAAGCCAATAACCCGTCTCAACGTTGTAGATGAAGAAATTGCCAGCGGCTGCCTCGCTACCTGTGTAGGGCGAGGTCTGTGCCTGCACGCCGATGAAAGCGATCAGGCCCAGCAAGAAAAGAAAAGCTTTCTTCATAGGTTGATAAAATTAGTTAATAAATAGGGTTAATTAAAAGATTTTTAGATGGATTACGTTAGATGATAATTGTGGTAAAGTGTACCGGTTTTAGTGGTAAAACGCTGTGATTTGTCACTTTTGCGGGACTAAATTACGATTTTTTTATATATGTGCATACAATAATTAAGTTAAAAAACATCAAAAACAGGTCAAATAGCCTTTTCTGCACAATAAATCGCGATTTCATCGGGGAGGGGAAGGGGGACGAAGACGGAAACAATTCACAATGCATAATGCACAATGTATAATTCACAATTCATAATTCATAATTCACAATTCATAATTCATAATGCATAATGCATAATGCACAATTCATAATTCATCAAACGAGAACTAAGTCGAAGACGAGAACGAATACTTGTATAGCTTGTTGCGGATATTGGGGAGTAGGAAGTGGGCCATTCATGAGGGAAGAGGCCTTTGGGTGCAAACCTTGAACCTTATAGAAGATTTCGTCCTTGAATATGGCCACAAAGACTCACACTCTTATGAGCATAAACCAATCTTCGACGTGAAATCTGTGTTTCCCGACGTGAAACACAGATTTCATGGGCGGGAAACACGTGTTCACCGTCGGGAAACGTAAAAACACGCATAGGCGTATTTGCATTTCCACCTATGCGTGTTTTCGTTTTCGTTATCGTTATAGTATTGGTCTTCGTTACTCTTCCACCGGATATCCTGCGATGCGTCCCATGGCGGGAGCGATTTCGATATTGTCGATGCGTCCTTGGAAGACTTCGGTGCCGGGACCTACAGCATAGACGGGAACGTAGCCGTTGGAGTGTCCACCGCTGGCCCAGCTGATCATGGCGACCTCCGAGATGATGTGCTTGGTGGTCTCGCAAAGGTCGTTGATGCGATCGCGCACAGCCTTGCTTTCGGCATCACCATTGGCTTCGGCGATGGCGTTCTCGATGTCCTTCCATTTCTTCTGGAGTCGTTCCTGCTGCTCGTCCTTCAGACGGATGCCGGCTCCGAAGCCCATCTGCTCGCGCAGCTGCTTCTCGACGGCTGTCCACGTGAACTTCTTCGGCGACTTCTTGTACTGCTCGCGCAGGATCCATTTGAGTTCATCGATGCTGTGGCGCTGGTATTTGAGCAGGTCGGTGCGCAGCTCATAGGGACCTGTTCCCATGACGAGACCGCCCGTCTCATGGTCGGCACTGATGACGATGATGGTCTCGTCGGGGTGCTGTTGGTAGAACTCGTAGGCTACCTTGACCGCCTTGTCCATATCGAGGACCTCGTTGATGCAATTGCCTATATCGTTGCGGTGGCATGCCCAGTCGATCATGCCTCCCTCGATGGCGAAGAAGAAGCCGTCCTTCTGCTTCGAGGTGAGGAAGTTGATGCCGGCACGGACGATCTGCTCCAGCGTGAGGTCGTTCTTGTCCTGGTCGAGGGCGTAAGGCAGTTGCTCACTGTTGAGTTTCTTGTTCTTCTCGTCGCTCTGGAGGAGGATCAGCTTGTCGGCCTTGCGTCCCTTCTTCTGGTATTCTTTGTAACCCTTGACGATGGTGTAGCCTGCGGCCTGAGCCTGTTCGTGGAGCGAGGGCTCGCCTTCCTTGGTGTAGGGTTTGTTGAAGTCGCTGCCGGCGAAGAAGTCGTAGCCGCTCTTGCAGAGGTCCTGACCAAGCTCATAATACATCTGGCGACGGGGCTGATGGCCGTAGAAGGAAGCGGGTGTGGCGTGAGTAATAGACACCGTGGTAGCTACGCCGACAGCCTTGCCTGCCTTCTGTGCCCACGCTGCGATGCTGGTGCAGGGGGTCTCCAAGTCCTTCAGCACGCCGATAGCACCGTTCTTGGTCTTCTTGCCCGTGGCGAGTGCCGTGCCGCCAGCAGCGGAGTCAGTGACGCCGTTGGTGGCTGAATAGGTGTTTACCATACCTACGACGGGGAGGCTGGACATACATATCGGCTCGATGCCAATCTTGCCCTTGAGGGCTGCAAGATAAGTCTCGGTGACGTTGATCTGGTTGACACCCATACCATCGCCAATGAAATAGAAGACGTACTTCACCTCAGCAGAGGCTGAAAGCACAAAAAGCGTTGCCAAAAGGCAGCTGAGAAAACGATTTTTCATTGCACTAATACGTTGCGGTTTAAGATGAATAGTTTGGTTTGCGCTGCAAAGATACGACTTTTTTTTTATAAGTCTATCATTTTACCACAACTTTTCTATTACCAATAACGTAGATACCGGGATGTGCAATGCGACGATGACGAATGCCATCGAGGGTGTAGATCGCTGAGGAAGGGGTGTCGGAGGGCAGACCTTCGACCATGGTGACGGTGCCATCGCTGTCGACGAAAGCAGAACGAGTCTTGACGCCAGCGGAACCGGCGGGCGGCGTGATGAAAGCGGTGAAGGCATTGAGCGTAGCGCCGCTGGTGCCCAACTTCAAGGCCCCGACTGCATTAACGATACCGTAGAGGCCATTCATATCCTTCGCGGCGGTGAAGTTGGAGGTCATCTGCCAATCCTGACAACCGGCGTAGCCTTCAACAGGCGTAATGGCTACAGGCTGCGGTTCGAGGACTTCAACGTTTGTCCACGAGGGGTCGATGAGCTGCTCTCCGAGGTGAAGGATGTAGGGTTGGAAAGCGCCGATGAAACCGTTGGATACCTTCTCGAAGAAAAGCGTGTAGCCGTCGAAGGCATTGAAGGTCACGGAGGCGAGCTGTGCCACCCAGTCGTCATTACTCGAACGCCCCGTCAGCGTCTGCACGTCCGTAGCAAAAGGCAGCGAGAGGGTGTGGAAGCCCGGCGGGAAGGTGCGGTGGAGGGTGACCTGTTCATAGATGTCAGCATCGTAGGAGGCATCGGACGGCTCGAGGATCGTGACATTAGGCTTCTCCTCGAAGATGGCATAGTAGGTCTTGACAGTTGGGTTGGATGAGCTCTCGGAGTTGTAGGTGTAAGCCGGCGCGAGGAACTCAGCTTCGGTGCTGACGAAGGCGGCGTCGCTGAGGTTCTCCTTCCACCCGACGAAGGCGTAGCGCTGCAGCGCAACGGCACGGTAATAGGCCACGGTGGAGGCGCTCGTCTCCGTGGTGACACCGCTGTTCTTGGCGTCGCTGGAATTGGTGGCGGCCTCGAAGGAGGTGAAGCTGACGTAAGCCAGGCCGCCTGTGGTGGCGGAGGCCGTGGCACGTGTGTAGTAAGTGGTCTGCCCTACGCCCGTGACGCTGAAAGATACGGTCTTGCCGTTCATCGTCAGCGTGACGGTGCCCGTATGTGTGCCGGCAGTGGTGGGGCTGAAGATGACGGGAATGGCTTGACCGTTACCCGTAGCGCCGACAGCGGTGGCAGTGACGGTGAAGTTGGGGTCGGTACACGTGCCCGTCACCTGCTGGTCGTAGGTCGTGTTGTTGTAATCAATGGTAGCGTTGAGCGTGGCACTGTGGCGGTTGGTGACGGTGCCGAAGTCGAGGGCCGTGGTGGCGGTGGAGAGGGTGGTGGCACGTGTGACCTTGACATTGCTATAGTTCTTTCTCAACGTGGCGCCCGTCTTGGTGATGAAGCGGATATGGGTGACGTTGGCGGCAATGGGATGAGATTTCGTCGTCGTAGTTGTCGAGACGTCGTCGTGAGCCAAATCGCTCCAGTTGCTACCGCCGTCCGTGGACACCTGCACATAGATGCCACCTAATCCTTGCATCCCGAGAAACGTATTCGTATTCACCTGATAGGTGAGTGTCTCGCCGGGACCCGTCAGTGGCAACGAAGGTCCCGTCTCGATGGTATTCAGCGTACCGCCCGAATTTTCCAAGACATAGCTCGTCGTCTCGCCCCAGGCATTAGCCTCGATGCTCAGGCAGAGGGCAGTCAGCGTTAACAGGATGATATGGAATAACTTCTGCTTCATGACTGGTGGTTAATCAAATTGTCCGGCGTGCCCGCCATCGACGACAGGTATGATGATGCCCGATGCGGGATGTGCCTTGAGACGGACGGTGGTGTTGTAGCCCGCCTGAATCTCGACGAAGCCTGTGGAGGAAGCCATGTCTGTGGCGTGGCTGCCAGCCTTGGCTGCCGCCGTTATGGTGTAGGCCAGAGCACCGCTGGCAGGTATGATGAAATGGCAGACATCCTCGGACGAGGCCAGCGTGACGCTGCGCTCGCCATCGGAAAGGGTCACGACGGGATCGTCGTAGAGCGCCGTGAACGAATCATCCACGGCCACGGTGATGCGGGCATTCTTGGGCTTGCCAAGGGCAATGGCCACGTTGAGCGTCTCGTTGACGTCGATGGTAAACAGTTCCGAGATGCCGGTGTACCACGGATGACCGTTGTCAGCATTGGCATAATCGTGGTTGTCGGCCGACAGCGTGTAGGAGCCGGCTGCGACTTTGACGATGCCATCGTCGCCTACAGGAACGACCAAGTCAACAACGGGAGCACCGCTAATAGTAGTACCGTTAAGGGTAAAGGTGTAGCGTGAATAGTCGGTAACGACGCGCTCAGCTCTGGTGGTCAGTTCCGTGAACAGCCGGGCATCGCCCAGAGAGAGCACCAGCGTAGCCTCGCCGTCGGGCGCGGCAGTATCCTCGCGCTCCTGCCCGCAGCTCGTCAGAGCGAGCAGCGCGGTCAGCAGAACACTGAACAATGGGATCGTATGTAGAATTGCCTTTTTCATCCGAATGAACTGATTATGCCTTACCCGTGGCGCCGTTGATGATAATCTCCGACTCGGCATCGTCCTCAAACGCATCGTCACAAGTGAGGCTGACATTGAGCTCGCCATTGATGTCGGACTTGATGACGAGCGTCGAGACCGTGGCAGCGCCGCCCAACGTGAGGGTCTGCGGCTCGGTGGTCTTCGTGGTGCCACCTAAGGTATAGGTGATCGTATAAGTGAGGACGGCGTTCGGCATGAAGAATGCGTCCCGCGCGAGAGTACCGTCAGCATAGGCAAAAGTAATCGTCTTGGGTGCCGTGACGGAGAGCGCATTGATGACGCCGGAGAACTCGCTGTAGCTGAGGCGGAACTTGGCGTTCAGGGCCCGTCCGCAGGCGATGTGAACATAAGCCGTTCCACCAGCCGATACCTCGACAGCGTTGGCAGCGCCTTCGAAATAAGCAGCACCCCAGCCATTGTCGGCGGCTACGGCTGCAGCGAGGTCATCGTGGCTGCGGACAGCAATATCATAGGTGCCGGCGTCGAAGTCACGGGCTCCCAGCTGGGTACCGATCTGCTGGTCGTAGAGCGTTGACGTGCCATCAGTGACGACAGCAAACCACGTCGAGGGGTCGTCCACGTCCTGCAGGGCACGTGTCTGCACGGCATCGTCAGCGGAGAGACGAAGGCAGATATGCCCCTTCGCCGACTGCACAGGCCCCATCTCTTCCTGCTGGCATGCAGCGAGGAAGGCGATGCAGAGGAGTATGGTCAGAAAACGTTTCAATTCTTTTATTTTTATCCTGACGGGGAAATCGTCAGGCACAGTTCTTTAATACAGCGTTATTTCGTGAACGATTTCCTCGTAGGTATCGTCGTAGCTGATGCCAATCTTCAGTTTGGTGGGATCGTCGTCGCTGGCGAAAGCGAGGTTGATGTTATACATAATTCCCGCCTTGGGGTTCTGGTAGTGCTGAGGCTCGATGTCATACACCTCACCATCAGCATTGACGAGATGCACCGAGAACGTGAAGCCGTCAACGTTGGCTGGAGCGTAGTAAACCACCTGTGCCGGAGTGAGCGTGCAGGTACGACCGTCGCCCGTAATCGTGAATGTACACGTCGGGAACCAGGTCGCAAAGCCTTCGGGCAGCGTGTAACTGACACCGTAGTTCTTCATTGGAACGGCGAGATCGACGTAGGTGACCCAGTCGGCCTGCACAGTGAAGTCCTGCGAGGCCTCATAGACAGCACTGCCGCGACCCTCGTTGTCGGAGGTCCACGTGGACTGATTCTCGGAGAAGGCATGGAGGGTATAGGTGCCGGGAACGAGGGAGAACTTCTCGGGCAGCGTAGCTCCGGCGGCATATTCGTAGCCGCGATATACATTGCCGTCGGAGGCCAGTATCTCAACGGCGAGATCGGGGTCAACGGCATTGCGCGTCGTGACCACTGCCCTACCCGACTCCTTGCGGCTGATGTCATTGATCACGAGCACGCCTTCGCCTTCACGCACGACGAGCGATGCCTCATCGGAGCAAGCGACGAGGAAAGGCAGCAGGAGGAAGATGTGTAGAAGACGTCTCATGAGTTATTGACCGTATTTAAACGTGAGGGCATAGATGTGTGTGCAAGTCTGACCGGCACCATAGCTGTTGTTGCACTTGATGGAAGTGATCTCGCTGTTGGCCGTGAAGGTGTTGGTGGTGCCGCTGTGAAGGTTATCGGTGTTGTTGAACAACGCTCCATCTTCCCGAATGGATAGGATCTCCTGGGAACCGGCAGTGATGGTGAACGTCGTTCCTACGGTGGCGGAATGGACGTTGACATCGTAGTCGGCACAGTAGCGCGTACCCTGCGGGATGATGACGGAACTGTTGTTCGTAATGGTCTGCCCGCCCGTGGACATATTTCCCAATCGTACATCGTTCTCGAACCAGTCCACGCCTCCGCTGGCACTCCACTCGCCGTGGGAGGCAAGGTTCAGGGAATAGGGAAGGCCGGTGATGCGAACGGGTTTGGTGGCTGTAATCGTCTGCCCGCAGAAGTCGGCAACGACTTGGAAGTTGTAAGGGGAACGGCTGACGGGAACACCCGTAATGTTACTGAATGTCTGGGCATTGCGCGTGGCAGCGACCGTGAAGGACTGGGAACCTACGCCGTAGGTGTAGCTCTTCGTGTAGTTGGCATTCTCGAAAAGCGTTGCGGATACGTTCAGCGACGCGTGAGGCGCATAAACAGTGAGGCGCTCGCAGGCGTTGGCAGCCGTGATATCGCCCTGTTCGTATTTCGTATGGGCGGTATAAGCGTCGGCAGTGAGCGTCAGCGAAGGTGCCGGGACGGTGAATTCGGTGGTCTTGCTGAAGTTGTAGGCCTTGCCCTGACGGCTATAGTAGCGATAAGTGGCGACATAGCTGCCAGGCGGCAGATACGGCCAGGCGGGATTGAGCTGGTAAGTGGAGGTGAGGGCTCCGGTGCCCGACAGGCGTCGCACGATGTTTCCGGAGGCGGTGCCTTGATGGATCGTCGCTTCCCAACGCACATCGGGGAAGGAGGCGGCAATGCTCAGATCGGTGCCGACCAGCTCACCACCAGCAAACTTGTGCTCGGTGGTCACGACAGGTCGCGGAAGCCAGTTGTAAGGCACTTTCTCCTCCACGTTGACCTTCTCCACCTCTGCCTTCACGACGGTGACGAGGGCACTCTCAGCATTAGGCTCTAAGGAGAGAGTGAGGATGAGATGGTCGGCAGCAGACAGGGTGTTGGAGATGCCGGGGGGCAAGGAGATGGGCATTGACACCTGACGATCGGCGGCGACGAGATAACCCTTGAACGAGAGCTCCACCGTGCTGCCAGCTCGGACATAGACACTCTTGTCGGCGTTGTCGGAGGTCAGGGTGATCTGGTTGTTACCCACAGCCACCTGCAGACCATAGTCGCGATAGAAGCGGTCGAAGCGGGCGGCCTCGGCGGCGTCGGTGCCGAAAGTGACGCTGACCAAGGCATTGCCGACCGTCACGGGGAGGGTGACCGCCGTGGGTTCAGTCGTGGAGACGACGGTGGCCGTGGCGCTACCTATATAATAAGGTCTGTCAAGCCCGAGGACGGGGTTGTCGCCGTAAGTGGCCGTAATGGCATAGTCGTCCGGCGCTGCAGCTATCTTATTGGAGGTGAAGGGACCATCATAGATGCTGACGTCGTTGCTTAGGCGCTGGACATGGAGGTGGAAGGCTTCGGCCGCGGGCTTGTCAAGCATCCCCGGGGCGGTGCGGGTCTCATGAACCTGCACATCAATGCCCGGCATCGAGAGCACGAGCCCTCCCTCTGCGACGGAATCGTCAACGGGAAGCTCCGTGCTGCAACCGCCTACGAAGAGGGGCAGCAGCACAAGGGATGCCAACGCGACAATATGATGAATAGCCTTCAACGTTTATCAGTATGTTAGTATATCAGTTTGAAATTATCTACTTTCAATAATGATTCCTCGCCGCCGGTGAAGTAATCGCCGTACTTCGAGGACGAGGCGACGACGATGATGGTCGTCGGCGTGCGGTCGCTGCGATAGCCTATGTCGAGCGTCTCCGTGGTCCATGAGTTCACATCCTCACCACGTGTCATCTGGGCATATCCGATGAGATGGGGATCTTTCAAGTCCATCAGGTGCAAGGCCGTAGGTCGTGTGCGGATGAGGTAAGGACAGACGGTGGTCTTATAGGTTTCGGGCTGCCAGTCGCCTAACGCGATGAACACGCTGCAGGAATCAGGCTTGCCCTTGAGGTTCTCATACATCGACTTCGAGATGTACTGTCCCCAGGCGTTGTTCCATTCGCCGCCGTTGCGGGTGATCGTGGAGGTCTTGTACTGGTACTCGAAAGTCATCTTCGAGGGTCGCGACGTGAAGGGACGTCCAAAGGCGATAACGCCGTTGGAACCGTCGGTTTCGACGTACTTACCCGTAAAAATATTGCCTGCCGCAAACTTGATGACGATATACTTCGACTGCAGGTTGGCATATCGGCGTCCGTTCTCGTCAACAAACGTGCTGTTGCTGGCTCCGACGGTGGTCGCTCCGTGGTTGCCCGTGTCCCAATAGGGCTCACTGCCTTCAGCCCAGGGGCAGTAGAGGGCTTTCATTCCCTCGCCCTTGATGTGCCAGTCCTCGAAGCCGGCATTCTCGAGCTGCTCGCCGACGAAATAGAAGGTCTTCTCCTCTGTCGTAGTCTGGTTAAACGTTGCGCGGCAGACATACTGAACATCGGACTTCAGCGCATTCAGCTCCACTTCGTAAGTCGACGGAGTGGGAATGCGTATCTCCGCAGCCTTCTCCCATTCGGCATCTCCCACGGCCTTATATTCCACCACCGGAACGACGCCGTTGGGACGGGTTCCGGAGATGAGGGTAGCGCCCTTGGCGGTCGTGGAGACTTCCATCGTAGGCTGCACCGAACCAGCCGTCTGATAGACGTAAACGACCCAAGGATAGATGAGGTCCGACCAGCCATTCTTGACGTAATAGCGGCGGGAGTTGGTGAAATCAACGGATTCCTGTTTGGTGGGATCGGGATCTACGCTGCCGTGAGGCCCGCCGAGGCTGAACTTCTTGACCTTGATGGCTGCCAGATTCTGCGACTCGTTGACATAGACGATGACCACGCGCGTTTCGGGGTCGATGACAGCATTGCCGACCTGTCCCTCCACCTCCACTTCACGCTTGACGATCTGTCTCACCCTGACCGTCCACGAGTAGTCCTGATAGGTGCGCAAGGTGAAGTATTGCGTCTGGCTGAAATCGATGACGAGCGACCGGTCGTCGGCTACGGGTAAGCCCTGTGTCGGGTAGAGCGGCGATTGCAGACGAATGGTGTCGTTCAGTATGACATGCGGGTCGTTGGCGGCTTCGATCTTGGTGACCCTGACATGTTTGATATCCACTTGGTCATTGACAAACAGGTCGATGACATGATTCGTCCTGTCGATGTTTGCTGCTGTCGTGCTCTCGCCCGTTTCATCGCATTGTCCTACAACCTCGAAAGAAGTTATTTCGGTCTCGACAAGGGGATAGGGAATATCGTCGGGAATAATACAGGAGACAAATGACAGGGAAGCCACAAACAACAAACCACAGACAACAAACAAAAGGTTGTGGCGCAATGGCTTGCGGCACTTTCCGATAGTCAACAGATGATTGCTCCTGATCATTATCATTATTCCTTTCTTTATTATAGTTAGATCTCTAATCTCTTATCTCTAATCTCTACAGATAGACCGTCATGCCCAAGTTGATGCTCAGCAGGTTCAGCTTGAAGTTGGCGCCTCCAGAGCGGTTCTTGCCCGTCTCGACGCGGTTGGTCTTCTGGTCTGTCCAATTGTAGTTAAGCCCCAGCACACCGATGGAACATTCTACAGCCATGAAGTCTGTAGCGAAAGCAGTGAGGCCGGGGCAGAAAGCCAATTGTATCTTGTTCACGTGCTCCATCGTGCCGTCGTAATCGGCTCCGGAGCCCGTGGAGTTCTTGCCCTTGGCATAGGCATAGTTCAGCTGCACTTCACTGAAGAAGCCGAAGACCTTGCTTTTGCCAAGCGGCTGGTAGGTACGCAGGAAGAGTCCTGTGTTAAACTGATGTTCAAGGTAATAGAGATCTTCAAGGCTAATATTGAAATCCTCGCCCAAATTAAGGTCAAACTTGCCCAAGTAGAGATAGTTGCGGCTGTAGCTGAAACGTCCGCCAAAGGCAAGGTTGTTTTTAAAGAAATACGCCACATAAGGACTCGCTGAGAACGTGTGACCTTCGAATTCGATGTTCTTCAGGACGAGGTAGTTGAGGTTGTCGCCATCCCATTCGTTGAAGGCAATGCTCCCGCCCGCCATCCACTGTCCCTTAGGGATAAAAGTGGCTTTCAGGTCCTCGCGGTTGACGCGCTCGATGTGCCTTCCTCGCTTCTCCTGGCTGTCCATGTAACGGTCGTAGAGCGAGCGTCTGTTGGTCGTGTCGGTCTTTTCCTGGTACGTTCTGTGGGAATAGGGCGACGGCATATTCTTTCTCGGCGTGGGCTGCGCGAAGGAACACACCGTGGAGAAGAACATCACCGTTGACAGGAGTAATACTTGTGGTCTCTTTTTCATTTTGCGAAATCCCAGCCCCTGCCGTGGAAGCAGGGGCTGGGTATCAGAGAATGGGGATTTACAGATTATTGTACAGTGGGCGTGTCGCCATAGATCAGCTCGAAGTCATCGACATGGAGCACAGACAAGTCAGAACCGTAGAAATAGTCGCCGTATGCGCTGGATGCTGCGGTGATGAGGATGTGCGTCGGCTGCTTCGTCAGGCTGTGGTAGGTGAGCGGAATCGTCAGCTCACGCCACTGGCCGTTGTCGCTGGCGCTCTGCTCATAGTAGCCGTAAGCCACGACGAAGTCATCGTTCTCCCAATCGGGGAAGTACCACGCACTAGAGCTGTTGTTGATCGTCACTGACTTGGTCATGAGAGCGATGCGCACGCCGCAATGGTCGTTCTCGCCCGTCTCGGGAGCGGTGGCGATACTGGGCTTGGTACCGCGATTGACACTACCGGGCGCATAGCTGATGTAGCACTTGAGCGCCGTGGGACGTCCGGTGAAGGGCACACCCCAGTTGATGGTGGCGCTGGTACCGCTGACCTTGCCGAAGGTTCCGGTGTAGATACTACCGGCAGCCAGCTTGATGACAGCATACTTCGATTCCAGCTTAGCGGACTTCGAGCCACTATGCTTGAAGGACTCATCAGGCGAAGAGACGATGAAGTTAAAGCTGGCGGAACCTGGGTTGGACGTATCCCAGAACTTGGTGCTGGCATCGGCATTCGGACTGTAGTAGCTGCCTACGCTGTACCAATCCTCGAAACCGCCGTTGTAGAGTGCCGTCTGCGGCTCGGTCGTGAAGGAACTTTCGGCGCTGAAGACCTCCTCGTCGGCGGTGATGTAGGCGAAGCGATAGGTGTAGTCCGTTTCAGGTGTCAAGCCCGTGAGCTTGTAGCTGAGGTCATCGCCGTTGATGGTGAGGTCGCTGGCAGCTATGCTGCTCCACGTGGCGCTGTTGGCTGCCTTATATTGGAGCTGCAGCTTCGACTGGTCGAAGTCGCCCTTCTTGGCGGTGACGCCACCTTCGATGAAGGCGAAGGAACTCCAGGCGTTGGCCGAGTAGGCTGCGAGGCTGGTGCCACCCTTACGGGGTACTTCGAAGGTGTAGGTGTACGTGTTGGTGTTCGGGTCAACCTTAACCGTCACCTTGCCCTGGTTGCCGGAAGCGGCCACCGTGTAATTGATGATGTAGTGGTCGCGAGCCTGAACGCCCGTGATCTCCTTCATGTGGCTATAGCCCTGACCGGCCTTGTTGAACACCGAGAGGTAAGCCGTCAGGTCGCCGACGGGGAAGTAGGCAGAGCCCTTGTCGGAACCCATGGTGAAAGCCTGAGCGCTGACGCCGGCCACAGCGGATTCAACCGTCGAGGTGGCACGGGCGAAGCTCTCCTGGAAATCCTGCGAGAAGTTCACGGTCACCTTCACATTAGCCAGCGTGCAGGTCACCTTGGCGGTGGTCACGGTCTTCGTCTTCACGGTGACCGTAGTCTCGCCATAATAATAAGGTGTATTGAAGCCAGAGCCATTGCCATCCCAATTGTAGGAATGAGCCACGACAGTGTACTGTCCGGGAGCCAAGGTCAGGTACTGGCCGTTGGCGAGCTGGCTTTCGTTGTCAATATCGTCAGTGCTGAACACGACCTCATCGGCTGCATTTTTCACCTCAACGTAGAGCTGTGTAGCATCATAGCCGTTAGGAGCGCTGGCACGGGTTAACGTCGTGCCATTGGTCACAACGCCGAGCTTGAGATAGCCCACTTGTGCATTGGCCAACTCGTCCGCATCACTGGAGCAGGAAGCAGCAACCAGCGTCATGGAGAGGATGGCGATAACGGAAAATATCTTTTTCATATCATTTAGTCTTTTTGACGTTAATCTACTGTTTGTGCTTTACTCGTTGACGGTAATAACGACCGTGCCGCTCTTCGTCGCGCCGTTCATGTCAGTAACGGTCAAGTGGAAGGTGTGGGTGCCACTCATGACATCTAAGAGGACGAAGAAGTTACCGATGGGGAATTCATAGGACGTGTCGCCCTGTGCAGGAACGCTCAACGTCTGACCAAGGCCGCTGAAGAAGCTGACAAGGTCGGTGTTGCCGACGACTTCCACGCCAGCGCCGACGAAGTCAAGGCCATAGCCAGCGCCGACGGCCTCGAGGGATGCGACCATATCAGGATTGCTGGATTCTGCCGTAACCATGAGGCTGCGGATACCGTCCTCGGCCTGGATGATGGTGTTGCCGAGGCTCTTGTCCAAGGAACCACCTTCGCCCATCGAGAACGTGAGCGGAGCAGGCAGCGTCAGCGTGATGGAGCTGCTGGGCTGAGGATCGGGAGTAACGGGATCGTTGCCGGGATCGGGCGTGAACTGTCCGTTGTCAACCACTTCCACGACAACGGGAACCTCCTCAGCATCCAGACCGAAGATCGAAGCCGTGATGCCGATGGTCACATAACCTGTGGTAGCCTCCGTCGGAGTGAAGTTGACGACGATGCCATCGCCGCCGGAGAAGTTGGTGCTCTGGCCGTCGTACGTCTCCGTGGCCTGCGACTTCGTCAGCACCATGCTGGCCGTGACGGTACCGTCGCGATTGACGCCGCGGAAGGTGACGGTCAGGCGCTCAGCGCCCTCGCCAAGATCCCAGTACAGGGTAGCGGGCGACACGCCGTCGTCGTTGGTGAAACTCAAAGCGTTGTTGGTGCCATCGTCGAAGGTGATCGTCCACGTCGTGAACAGGGCGATGAAGTCCTGATCATAGTGAACGGTAACAGACGTATTGGCCTGCTTACACGTGATGGTGCTCTGCGTGGTCGTTTCCTTGATGATGGTGGAGTTTTCCGTACCTTTATAATAAGGTGTGGTCATGATCGTTTCCATGACGCCGGGTGAATGTGCCTCGAGCACATAGTCGCCGACGGGAAGCAGCACGGCAGCCGGCATGGCGCTCACGGCGTCATAGCTGGCGACCTTGGTGGTTCCGTTGGATTCATAAATGGTCACAGGGAAGTTGGTGACGGTGTAAACATCGGCACGCGTCTTCATCGGCAGCTGAGTCTCTACGCTCACTTCGAGATGCCCGGCATCCTTGCCCGTAAGCTTCGAGATGTCCTCGCTCACACAACTGGCAAGCGCCAAAGCAGCTGCACATCCAAGAAATAACTTATATCTTTTCATTGTATGGAGTTTTTCTGTTTATCGATGTTTCAAATAATATCAATTGATCCAGCTGACGGGAACCTCGATGTCGATAGGCTTGTCGTTGGTGCTGTCGTCGATTGTCACCGTGATGGCCAGACCACCCTCCGTCGAGGCTGTGTAGTTAGGTCTGATGGTGAGTTTCTTGGCCGTGTTGCGCTGCAGGGTAAAGGAACCTGTGGCGGTTGCATCAGTAACTTTATTGCCTTCCTGCAAGGTAGCATAATCAGTCTTTGCCGTGAGGTAGATGGTATAAGTGACCGTCTCGCCTGCTTCGTTCAAAGCCAGGTAATAGGGAGCCGTGTCGTCCTTACCCCAATGGGCTACGCTGCTGCCCAGAGCGGCCGTACCGGAGAAATCGACGCTGTAGGTGTCGTAGTACGTGGCCATGGAGGCGTCGAAAGCAACCAGCACCTTACCAGCTGTGGGGGTGCAGTTGACGGTCGAAGTGACCGTATTGGCTGCAGAAATCGTAAATGTGTTGCTGCCTTCAACCTTGAAGCCGTCGCGCGAAGCGGCAAATTCGGTGCCGTAGGAGGCAGTGACGGAATAGGAACCCAGATCCAGTTCCAGCGGCAGACGGGTCTGCAACGTAGCGTACGTTCCGGAGAACTTGCTGTTGCCCCTTCCGTCAATGATGTTAACCGTGTAGTTGTCGAAGTTCTGGTACGAACTCTCGTCCACTGCACGTGTGCCCGTGACGAATTCCACGCTCGAGGCGAGGTCAAACGTCACCTTACCTTTCTGACCGGCGGCCTGCTCCGCCACTTCAGCATCGAAATTGTTCTCGAAGCTGCAGGAAGAGAGGAGTCCTGCGCAACCTAAAGAAAGGCACATGAAAAATACATTTTTTCTCATTGTCTTGTCATTTGTGGTTATAAATTGGATGAAAAATTACCAAATGGTTCATAAAACGGCACAAAGTTAATAACTTTTATTTAAAAAAGAACGCGAAATTCGGTAAAAAGTCTTAAAAATACCGATATTACACCTTTGAGCTATTAAAAACTGCCGATTTCATCGACAATGGCAATCATTAAATTTTAAGGTTAAGGTCTATCGTTTCATTCATCAATCATCATTCCACAACAGCTTTCAAGATGATGACGTCGTCGATGGGACGATCGTCCTTATCCGTCGGTGTGGCTTGGATAAGCTTGACGACCTTCATGCCGTCGATGACACGGCCGAAAACGGTGTACGTTCCGTCGAGGTGGGGCGCACCACCTTGCTGGAGGTAGTCGTTCCACATCTCGCGATTCATCTCAATATCGTTTTCTGCCAGCGCCGCCCGCACCTTGCCCAGCGATCCCTCGCCGAAGGATCGACCATAGACGATGTAGAACTGCGAGCCGGAGCTGCGCATCTCGGGATTCACGTCGTCGCTCTCACGTGCCGCAGCCAAGGCGCCGCGCACGTGGTAGAGCCAAGGCAGGTCGAATTCGGCAGGCAGCGTGTAGTCGGGTCCGCCGTCGCCCAACGCCTTGTCATGTGAGGGTGAGAGCCAAGTGCTGTCGGCATTGTGCTGCTGCACATACCTTATGCCGCCAACCTTGGCACTCACGCTCGCATCTTCCGCGATGGAATCGCCATTTTTGACGAATCGCACGCGACTGTCAGGGTCGCCGCCTTGTATCATGAAATCCTTGATAACGCGGTGGAAGAGGGTGCCATCATAGTATCCCTCGCGGCAGAGCTTCACGAAGTTATCGCGGTGGATAGGCGTCTCGTCGCTCAGCTCCACGCGAATGGTACCCGCCGTCGTCTCGAGACGCACGCGCTGCGGCTTACGCTTCGCCGACTGAGCGATGCCGGCGAAGAGCGTCAGCGCGATGAGGCATACTATTGTCCGTTTCATGACACAAAGACTATAATTGTTGAAATGTTACTTGATAACGACCTTCCTGTTGTTGATGATATAGATGCCGCCACGTGTCACCTTGCTGAGACGCTGACCGGCGAGGCTGTAGATGCCCGGCTGTGAGGCACGACGTTCGACGACGTCATTGATGGCGTCGGTGAAATCAGCGCCGAAGGTGACCATCACATTCTCGTTCATCGAAGCCATATAAATGCTGATGGAGGTGAAGAAGCTCGAGAGAGCGATCTTACCAGACATCGACACCGGAATCTCGCCGAGATAGGGACCGACCCATTCGAGGCTGGTGTCGCTGCCCGGCTGAATGGTGATGCTGTTGGATGTCATGAACATATAGTAGTCCTTGTCGGCCACGGCCACGGGCAGGATGTTCTTGAGCTCGATGGTGCCGATGGGCGTCTTCATGCCGTCCTCGGTGGCGAGCCAGAAGTCGTTGAGCGAGAGGTTGACCGTGCCATCGTCGTTGACAGTCATCGTCACCACAGCTTCTTCGGGATGACTCGTTTCGCCGTTCACGGTGACAGAGAGCAACGAGGTATAGATGCGATCCTGCAGGATGGGATCTACTTCGGGTTCACCGCCGATCTCGGGCCATCCCTGGTCAGCGCCGAAGGTCACATGGATGACGCCAATGCCGGCCATATTGATGTCGATGACGCAGTAGAGCTTATCCTCGCCAACCTTTCCGCTGAGCGATACGGGGATGGAGCCGAGCATCGGACCCATCCACATCACACTGGGGTCGCTGCCTGCCGTGATGTTGACGTTCTCGGTGGTTCTGAAAGTGGCATAAGCCTTGCCGGCACGCGTCACGAAGGGCACGCTCTGCAGGACGATATTGCCTACGCCCATCACCTCGCCGTCCTCTTCCATCATGAAGTTCTCGAGCGAGAGGTCGAGGGTGCCATTGTCGTGGAAGACGACCTTGATGCTGGTCTCCATCGGCGGGTTGGCTTCGCCGTTGAGCGAAACGACGAGGTTGTCGGTATAGGTGTGAGTGCCTTCGAGGTGAATGGTCTTGCCACCCTCGGGCTCGGGCTCGTCGGGGTTCTCCTGGCGCTCCAGCTCATTGATGAGCGATTCGCCGAAGACGACGACGATGTTCTGGTTCAGCTTGGCCATCATGTCGATGGTAATCTTCACGAGCAGCGAGTCGTTGCGAATGACACCATCCATGCTGATCGGCACTTCGCCCAGCGACGGTCCCATCCAGCTGGCACCAGCCGGCATATCGCCGTTCTGAATGACGATGCTGCGTTCTTCGTGGAAGGTCTTGTCGTCGTTGAAATGCAGGTCTTCGAGCTTGATGGTGCCGACGTAGGTGGGGTTATCGACCTCGCCCATGGTGAAGTTGCGCAGGATGAAGTTAGTCACGCCGTTGTCCATCTCCTCGAGGGTGATGGTCGTGCGCTTGGGCGTGCTGGAATAGTCGTTGATGGTCACCTTGATGAGGTCGGTGTACTCCACGCTGCGCACCACCTGCGGGCCGAAGAGCACGGTGTAGGTGTGTTGGTTGGTAGGATTCTCGGCGACGTCAGAACCCGACACGATGATGGTCAGCAGCTTCTGCGCTTCGTTGAATTCCGTGTGGATGGAAGCGCCGCGGCCGTCAGCCTTGAGGGTGAGCAGCGACGGGTCGTATTCCGCCATGATGCGTGCCTCGCCGTTGGAGAAGTCGATGGGGCTGCCGTCGTAGGTAGCCTCGCTCAGTTCGCTGTAGTACACGAACTCCAGGTCGTCCACCTCTAACGTGTTGTTGACCTTCATGTTGTTGTGGTTCCAGTAGTCGGCACTCGAGATGATGATGTTCATCTTCTCGGGCAGGTCGGAGCCTTCGCCGGACACGTAGTCGAGGGGCACGGTGATGGTCTGCCAGTTGCCGTTGATCGTCGAGGCGAAGGTGTAGTCGCAGGAGGCGATGAGCTGTCCGTCGCCGGAGACGTTGCTGTCCTTGCCCATAATGGCGCGATCGACGTTCTCGGCTTCTGTTCCGGGCGCTCCTTTCTTTCCAATCTTGCTCTTGAACGTTCCTTTCCAGAGGTAGGCGATGATGTGTGCGAGCTCATTGCCGTTGGGGTCTGAGCGGCGGAAGTTGCCGCGGATGGCATCAGGACGTCGGTTGAAACTCTGTCCGCCATAGGTGCCGCCGTCGAGGTCGCCGAGCGCAGTGGGAGTGTGGTAGAACCATGGCGTGCCGAGCGTGATGTAGGCGGGATGGACGTAGGTATCCCAGACATAGATGGTGGGATTGGTGCTCTTATTGGTGAGCTTCACGCCTTTGCCCGACATGCCGTCCACCTCCTCGACCAACGTCTCACGCTTGGTGCTGAGCAACACCCTATACGTGATACTGCTGCCACTCCATCCTTCGGGCTCCGTGCCGGGTCGCTGCTGTTCGTTGCCCCCTACGAAAATGGTCTTGCCGCAGGCGTCCTTCCACTGCTCGAAGGAGCCGTTGGGAATCAGCGCGCTGCCCGTCGTGGGCTCGTCGGGGTCGATGATGGGTCCTACGGGGCCGTCGGGGTTCTCGTTGCCGGTGAAGGTGATGGTGTAAGTGTGGGTATTGTCGGGGTTGACGCTGATGTCGTCGCCCTCGATGAGTATGGTGAGTGTGAGGCTGCCTTCGTCGTAGGTACGAATGACCTTAGCGCCCTGTCCTTTGATACGCAGGCGCAGCAGCGACTCGTCGTACTGGCCGTCGATGGTGGCGGCGTTGTTCGTGAAGTTCACGGCACTGCCGTTCCAGATGGCTGTCTCCAACTCACTGTAATACAAGAACTCCACGTCGTCGATGATCATCCAGTCGTTCTTGTTACCTTTGCCGGGCTGACCGCTCGTCATCAGCGAGAGGAGGGCGTAGGCAGGACGTGTGCCGTCAGTGACGTCGTAGGTGAAGGGAACGATGACCTCCTGCCAGCTGTCGCTGTTGGGAATGGCGGTGTTCTCGGCCTTGGCGATGCGTGTGGCGGTGATGTCATTGGCTGCAGGCTCCTGGTAGTAGCCGGCAGTATGAAGATAGCAGCTGCTGCCGCCGCCGAAGGCACACGATGACTTCACCCAGAAGCGGAGGGCATCAGGCAGACCCGTGAAGGGCTGGTTAAATGCGCCGTCGGACATATCCGTGTAGTTGTAGTTGCCCGAAGCGTCAGTTGCATTCGTGCTGCCCATATTGATGCGGCCGGTGGTCAGGTTGCCCTGCGCCACGACGCCGAACACCGAGCGTCCGAAGATGCGTACGGCAGCCGAGCCGGAGTGCGCATCGGTGGTTTTCTCTACTTGTGTGCCGGCCATGCTGACCAGAGCACCGGAAGCGGTCATGAACGAGTTCCAGTTCATCGGCTCGACGCTGGCTTCGCCTTCGCGTTCCCATTGTTCGAATCCGCCATTTTGGATTTGGTACTGCGCCTGCGCCGCCATCACGGTGGTCAACGCAGCAATCAAAAAACATAATTTCTTCATAATTTTTTTTATTATCTAACTTTCAACTTTCAACTCTCAACTTGTCAACTTGTCAATACCTATACGCTACGCCGATCTTAGCGTAGAGCGGATACATGTTGAAGGGCACCGTCACGAACGACTTGGGGAAGATGCTTGTAAGGCTCCAGTCGAAGCCGCCGAAGACGTTCAGGTGCTTCATTGCCTTGTAGTCGAAGACGAACTCCAGTCCCCAGTAGAAATGGTTCATGTTGGCGGCGAAGTCGTACGTCGCAGGGTTGTCTGCCGTGATGTCGATCTTCTGTCCCGTGGGATCTCCTTCGCGCAGGTAGCCGTCGGTCACCTCGCCGTCGAAAGTGCCTTTGGCGACGAACGAGAAGAAGGGACCTACGCCTACGTTCCATCGCGGCGAGAGCCTGAATGTGGCTGCCAAGGGAATGGTGATGCCCGTCAACGTCGTGTTGGTCACATCGACGCCCGTGAAATTGCCTTCAAGGTAGTTGTTTCCCTGCGTGATACCCATTCGGTAGTTCTTCACGTCGGCGCTGGTCGAGAAGCCTTCGTGAAAGAAATGCACGCCCGCCTGCAAGCCTACGCGCCGCGTGAACATGTGGTAGTAGTCGGCGCCGAAGGTGATGCCGCCCAAGGGCTTGAAGGAGTTGATGGCGCGTATCTCAGCAGGCACGGGCAGCGGTGATGTGCCGCCGATGACATAGCCTACGCGGACGATCCATCCGCCGCCGGTGAGGCCGCCCGGGCCCCACTCCGTCCATTTGTCGCTCTTCTGCGCCGCCAGCGCTGTCGGGAGGACGAGCAGCAGGGCGGCGAGCATTATCTTGTGTTTCATACGTTTTCAGTCTTTGAGGATCAATATTCACATTCTATCGTCACGTTGTCTATCCACAGCGTGCTGCCTACGGCGCCGCTGAAGTTGCCGCCATCGTTGCTCGAGGTGAAGACGACGGCTATCGAGTAGCACTCGTTCTCGACATCCTCGCGACTGAGCTCGGCGGTGTAAACGACGGGCAGCTCGAACTTAGTCCACTCCGAGGCGTTCATGACGATGTCTTCGCGGCTGATGCGTGCCGTGCCCACCATGGCTGCGGCGTGAGGATTCTTCTGCGGGTCGGTCTCGAGAATATTACCGTCCATCTGAATACGGTTGCCCTGGGCATCGACGTTGCGATAGACAGCGAGGTAGAAGTCGGGATAGTCCGTCTCGCCCGTCAGGGGCTTGCCCATGCGATCCTGCTTCGTAGCACCCGGACGATACTTGTAGTAGCCCGTCATCTTCATCGGTTTGTGGGCGAAGGGATGTCCCATCTGCGTCGCTGCCAAGGCATTGCGCAGGGCGTTGGCCACGTCGAAGGTGCCCACGAAGAGATTACCGGCGGCGATGCGCATATTCACCATGGCGCCGAAGCCCTTCGTGTCGCTCGTCGTCAGGCGCACGCAGTTCTTGCCATCGACGCCCGTGCCCTCCTCGGGACATGTAGGATATTCCAGCGGCTTGGCCGAACTCACGCTGAGACGGTAGCCAGGATTACCCGTTGACCACCAAGGCGAGACGGGGGCATTGGGCTCCTGCCACTCGTAAAAATTGCCGCGTTCATCGAGTCTGTAGTAGTCGTCGAACGTGAAATAGAGGTCGCCGCCGTTACGCGTACGGGGCACCACGCTGACGGCGTAGTCGCGGTGGTACTCGCCGCTTTCCGAACGCACGCGGAACGTCACCGTCTGCCCGCCGGAGAAATCCACGAGGTCGCCGCTCACGAAGGGCACCTCGCGGCCGTTCAGCGCATCCATGCGAAACACGTCGGCGCCGGGCGTCACAACCATGAACAGCGGCAGACGACCGACGACGACGTCGTAGCGCGTCTGGAATTGGATCGCGGACTCCGACGATGGCACCGTCTGCAGCGTATCATACGGATGGAAAAACATAGCCTCGGGAGCATCTGCGTGAACCCAGATGCGCTCGATGTCGCACTCCGCATTCGCGGGTTCTTCGCCGAAACAAGAGGCCAAAAACAGCGCGCCCGCAAGGGGCAGGAAGCTGATAATAGGTATTCTTTTCATATTCCGGAAGTCAGGGGAAAAGGAAAGGATGTATCAAAAAAGCGCGCAAAGGTACTGAATTTTATCTATATAGAAGCTTCCTTAGCGGTATTTTTTCCCTTTTCTACCGTATTTTTACCCTCAGAACCTCTATTTTTGCGTTCTCATCGAAAAAAATTCCCCTTTTCCTTTCATCCTTTTCCGTTTTCTTAATAACTTTGCAGCGCCAGCTAACTTCCAACTCTCCGCTCGGCGCTCGCGACGCTTCGCTCTGCGAAGAACTCTCAACTCTAGCTTCGCTGACTTTCGTCACGACTCGGCAATTCAAGCAAGCTTGATTGCTCTCGCTGCTCCGAAAGTTCAACTCTCAACTTTCAACCTGTCAACTCGTCAACTTGTCAACTCGTCAACTTCCAACTCTCAACTCTCAACTTGTCAACTCGTCAACTCGTCAACTCGTCAACTCCCATGTCTTTCCTTCGCCGTGCCTTCTATCTCTATTACGACGGCTTCCGTTCGATGACGCTTGGGCGTACGCTGTGGCTCATCATCGCCATCAAGCTCTTCGTCATCTTCGTCGTCCTCAAGCTGTTCTTCTTCCCCAACTTCATCGGGCAGCACGCCGAGAAGGGCGAGGAAGCAGACTTCGTCGCAGGAGAATTAAATAAAAGAGTAGAAGACAATTAACACGGTCCATGGTCAATTATACATTATCCATTATCAATTATACATTAAAAAATCGCCTATGAACCTCTTATCCATTGACCCAGCAGCCATTGATTGGGCACGAGCGCAATTTGCCCTCACGGCCATTTACCACTGGCTCTTCGTCCCGCTCACGCTGGGACTTGGGCTCATCATGTCCATCATGGAAACCCGCTACTACCGCACTGGCGATGCGTTCTGGCGTCGCACGACGCAGTTCTGGCAACGCCTGTTCGGCATCAACTTCGCCATGGGAATCGCCACGGGCATCATCCTCGAGTTTGAGTTCGGCACCAACTGGTCCAACTACTCGTGGTTCGTGGGCGACATCTTCGGCGCGCCGCTGGCCATCGAAGGCATCGTGGCATTCTTCATGGAATCGACCTTCGTTGCCGTCATGTATTTCGGCTGGGAGAAGGTGTCGCGCGGCTTCCACCTCGCCTCGACATGGCTCACATGGATCGGCGCCACCATCTCGGCGTGGTGGATCCTCGTGGCCAACTCTTGGATGCAATACCCTGTGGGCTGCGAGTTTAACCCCACGACGATGCGCAACGAGATGACGTCGTTCCTCGACGTAGCGCTGTCGCCCTTCGCCATCGACAAGTTCTGCCACACAGTGATCTCATCGTGGATCGTCGGCGCCGTGTTCGTCGTCGCCGTCTCGGGATGGTATCTGCTCAAAAAACGCGAGGCCGAGCGCGAGCTGGCGCTCAAGAGCCTGCCCATCGGCGCCCTCGTAGGCCTCATCGCCGCCATCGGCGCTGCCGTCACGGGCGACGAGAGCGCATACAAGGTGGCCGAAGTGCAGCCTATGAAGCTCGCTGCCATGGAAGCCCTCTACAACGGCGGCAACGACGTGAGCCTCACCGCAGTAGCGGCCGTCAACCCCTTCGCGCAGCCCGACTACGCCAACGAGAAGGAAGCGCCGCTACGACTGGCCATACCCAACGGACTCAGCATCCTCGCCACACGAACGCTGCACGGCTACGTTCCCGGCATCAACGACTTGCTCAAAGGCTACACGCGCGAGGACGGCACTGTCGAGCCGTCGGCTCAGGAGAAGATGGCCCGCGGACGCATGGCCATCGCGGCGCTGAACAACTACCGCCAGCTCGCGGCCGACGAGAAGACCTTCGCCGACCAGGACACCGACGGACGCATCACCGCCGCCAAAGAGGAGCAGCTGAACATTCTGAAGGACAATTTCAAATACTTCGGCTACGGCTACATCAAGGACGAATCGGAACTCGTGCCCTACGTGCCACTCAACTTCTGGGCGTTCCGCATCATGGTCGGCTTAGGCACACTGTTCATCCTTTTCTTCGCCTACATCCTCTTCCTCCATTGGCGAAAAAAGCCGATTTCATCGAAGAGATGGCTCCTGTGGCTCGCCATCATCCTCGTGCCATGCGCCTACATCTGTTCCGAGTGCGGCTGGCTCGTGGCCGAGCTCGGGCGCCAACCGTGGACCATTCAGGACATGCTGCCCGTGGGCGCCTCGGTCTCCGACGTCAGCTCCAGTGCCGTGGCCACCACCTTCTGGCTCTTCCTCGTGCTCTTCACCACCATGCTGGCTGTGGAGATCAACATCATACTGAAACAGATTAAGAAAGGCATCCCCCTCCTCACGCCCCCTCAAGCAGAAAAGTAGGCCTCCCATCTCTCATCTCTCATCTTTAATCTCTCATCTTTAATCTCCCATCTCCCATCTCTCATCTTTCAACTCTCAACTTGTCAACTTGTCAACTCGTCAACTTGTCAACTTTCATCTTTCATCTCTCATCTCTCATCTCCCATCTCTCATCTATATTATGCTTACCATTAGTTCCCTCATAAGTCTCTCCTACACCTTTCTCCAGCACTACTGGTGCTTCGTCGTAGCGCTTCTCGGCGCACTGCTCGTGTTTTTGCTCTTCGTGCAGGGCGCCAACTCCGTCGCCGGCAGCCTAGGTTACACGCCAGAGGGCCGCCGCCTCGTCTATAACTCCACGGGGCGCAAGTGGGAATTCACGTTCACCACGCTCGTCACCTTCGGCGGCGCTTTCTTCGCCTCCTACCCGCTGTTCTACAGCACTTCGTTCGGCGGAGCCTACTGGCTTTGGATGATCATCCTGTTCACCTTCGTGGTTCAGGCCGTGAGCTACGAGTTCCAGAACAAGATAGGCAATTTCCTCGGCCCGCGGACATTCCAGTTCTGCCTCACCCTCAACGGCATCCTCGGACCGCTGCTCCTCGGCGGTGCCGTAGCCACCTTCTTCGAGGGCAGCAACTTCATCGTCGAGAAAGAGAACCTCATCAGCGGCGCTGCCCTCACGCCCGTCATCAGCCATTGGGCCAACGCCTCACACGGCCTCGATGCCCTGCTCAACCCGTGGGTCCTCGTCTTCGGTTTCGCCGTCGTCTTCCTGGCTCGCACGCTGGGCATCCTCTACGTGATGAACAACGTCGCCGACGAGGACATCCGTTCCCGCGGCAGCGTGCGACTCATAGGTGCCGCCGTGCCGTTCGTCATCCTCTTCGTCGCCTACCTCGTCCACCTGCTGACGAAGGACGGCTTCGCCTACGACCCCGCCACTGGCATCATATTCATGGAACCCTACAAGTACCTGCACAACCTGTTGGATATGTGGTACCTGCTCATTATACTTATTATAGGTGTGGTGCTCGTGCTCTACGGCATCGCCATCGAAATCTTTGGCAGGCCAGATAAATTGTCAAATTGTAAATGGGTAAATTGTCAAATCAACAAGGGTATCTGGCCCGCAGGCATCGGCACCGTGCTCACCGTGCTCGCCCTGCTGCTCTGCTCGGCTTGGAACAACACGGCCTACTACCCCTCGACGGCCGACCTGCAGTCGTCGCTGACGATGCAGAACTCCTGCAGCAGCGAGTTCACGCTCCGCACCATGTTCTACGTCTCGCTCCTCGTGCCCTTTGTCCTGGCCTACATCGTCTATTGCTGGCGAGCCATCGATGCCCGGAAGATCACCAAGGAAGAAATAGCGGAAGGCGAACACACCTATTGAACAATGGCTAAACGTAAACGGCTGTTCTGCGAAATCAGCCCCGCGACATACTACATCTCGTTGCAGAAGGAGATCCTGAAGCGCCACATCAGGAACCTCCTCAGCCACGAACGCTTCGCACGCGAGCGCTCCACGTCGGCGTGGCTGCCCGTAGTCATCGCGGCACATGCAGGCGATATGATCAAGCGCGGACCCGGCATAGACCCCGTCCTGCAGCAGAACAAAGCCGACAACATACGCCTGGCGTGCAGCAAGATCGACGGCATCACCATCCACCCCGGCGAGACCTTCTCCTTCTGGCACCTCGTCGGCAAGACATCGCGCCGCAACGGCTTTGCCGAGGGGCGCGTCCTCGTCAACGGACGTCTGCAGGCAGGACTCGGAGGAGGACTCTGCAACCTCGCCAACACGCTATGCCTGCTCATGCTCCACAGCCCCGTCACCATCACCGAGCTCCACCACCACTCCGACGCCCTCGCACCCGACCCCGACAACATACGCCGTCCCTACAGCGCCGGAGCATCCGTCAACTACAACTTCATCGACCTGCGCTTCCGCAACGACACCACCCAGCCCCTGCAGCTCCACACCTGGTGCGACGGCGACACCCTCTGCGCCGAGCTGCACACCACAGCCGAGTACCCCTACACCTACCGCATCGCCGAGGAGGACCACCATTTCCACCGCGAGGACGACGGCAAGTTCTACCGCTGCTCGCGCATCTACCGCGAGACGTACGACCGCGCCACAGGCTCCCTCATCAGCCGCGAGCTCAACTGGAACAACCACTCCGAAGTGATGTTCGACTACGCCCTCATCCCCAAAGAGCAGATCCGCTGAACATCCACGCCATCCTGGGGCTAAGACCCTCACAGACATCAAGGCACGCAGTGCCCACCTCTTCAACTGGTGTTTTTTCGGTTTTTGTCAAAGATCGCTTAGCTTATGAGTTTCAGGTGAATATTATTTTTCACTTACAAAAACCCTTAAGGGTTTTGCCCGAAAGCCTTATAGCTTTTGCCGTAAACCATTGAGGGTTTTGGGCTTAACCCTTGAGGCTTTTTCCCGCCGGAGGCGGTCGATCTTTCCTGATTGTGCACTGTTGCATGATGCAGGGGGCTGAGGAATTCTACCATTATGTCTCGCGCGCGAGAAAATGTAAAATGCCCTTCACATCTTCACAAATTGATATATCTAATTGAAATACAATGCAATAAAGTGTGAAGTTTAGTGTGAAGGAGCGTGATTTTGTGAAGAAATTGCCGATTTTAGGGTCAAATTTAAGGGATTTTCACATTCAAAATGGCTATAATAACCGAAAACGTAGACGAAAACGAAAACAGTGATGGACACAAATTGTCGTAATTAACATAACAATCTGGAAACGAAGACTAAAACATTCATCAATAATCAATCAGCCACAACATGTATTTTCAATGAAGCGAAGCGGAATGGTGTTTATACCTCTGGTGATGGCAGGATATCCCACCGCTGTTTATGTTTTAGAAGAGATTTAAGTTCAAGATATAGTAAAGTCTCTCGGGTTTAGCCTTCACATCTTCACGCCCCTTCACACCGACCTTCACACCATACATCGTTGTATGTCAATTAGATAGCCAAATTTGTGAAGATGTGAAGGCATTTTCACGTTTCTTCACGCGCGCGAGAGGTCAATTAAAGAGCGTCCATGCTGATTTGCCAGTTTGGCTCAGCCCCCTTTAGACCCCCTATTAGGGGGCATAGGGGAGGGACCCCCGCAGATTTTATTGATAATTTGATTCTGAAGAGATAGTCTTAGCCCATAGGCACTTACTTGAAATGTCACACAGATCTCTCAGATTCCAGAATGTCTGAGTGCTGGAACATGCTCTGGCACTCAGATATCATCAAAGTTACAATGGAGATAACACCTGCCCTGTCGGGGTCGCAATTCCCACTCGCAGATGTTATACCAAAAAGCCCACGCTTCCGTTATGGCATGCGTGAGCAGGCAGACATCCTTTCCTGTACATTTAACCTTTTGAACTGCTAATTCGATAGACTGGACAAGAAAGCTGTCAAGCTCTTCGGGCGCAAAGATACTCCGATTCTT
>JAEEGL016812456.1_pt1 | contig 33392 bp, 35 predicted proteins | sample 9134231 | NCBI WGS metagenome assembly JAEEGL01 (sample SAMN16246548, study PRJNA631951) | gut metagenome | biome: gut microbiome; feature: rumen; material: fiber-attached | host: Bos | place: Iran: Karaj | collected 2018-10 | reverse complement strand
TCCGGCGCTGTTATCGGGACTGTGGGCTCCACCGGAAACTCTACTGGCCCTCATCTGCACTTTGAGCTCCTGCTGAACGGAGAAAATGTGGACCCGATAGAGTATCTTCAGTTTCAGGAGCAGCTCAAAAGCTCAAATTAGATCAAATTTCAGAATCACATTACCGCAATTCAAAAGGACCGGAGCTGCAGATTTGCAGTTTCCGGTCCTCTGTTTTTCTTTTGTCAGCAGCGCCTCTCCTCGGTGTGTCACCCTACAGCCACTTCTTTTTCCTGAAATAGACCAGGCAGCCCACGACTATGGCGATGCTTACAAGTATCACCGCCGGATAGCCCCAGATCGAGTAAAGCTCGGGCATGTACTTGAAGTTCATGCCGTACCAGCCCGCGATCAGCGTCAGCGGCATAAAGATCGAGGTTATTATGGTCAGTATGGTCATGATGCGGTTCTGCTTCACGTCCACCTTGGCCTGGAAAAAGTCCCTGAGCTGGGCTATGTAGTCCCTCAGGTTCGTAAGATTGTCCTGAAGCCGCATGACTCTTTCCGTAAAGAGGCGGAAATAGCGCAGATTCTCCTCTGCGAAGAAGCCGTTTTCGTTCTCCTCCAGCTCCTGGCCAAGGTCTATGAGCTGCTCGTAGTGAGAGCGCATGGTAAGAAGCTCTCCGCGGACATCGTTGAGCATGCTGGGGTAGTCGGCCGCATCGTCGCTCTCCATGGAATCTTCGATCTCTATCAGCTTCTGTTCCTTTTCGTCCAGCATGGCCAGGTCTCCGTCTATGATGCTCTCAAGAAAATCATAGATGAAGCGCTCAAGGCTCGGAAGCTTCCACTTCTTGCTTTTTGCTATGAGGCCGATCTTCCTTTCCACAAAGCCGCTGTCATCGATAAAGACTATGCCTTTTTCATCTAGAGCGAAGGAAAAATCGTAGTCAGGACCGTCTATATTTTTTCTGTCGGGCACTGAAAAACCCCCGGTCAGGGAGTCATAATTGACTATTGCCCGGGTCTCGTGAATTTCTGCGCTTGGCATCTCCATGTCGATGCCCATGCGGAAGCTGTCCCTAAGCGCAGGCCATTCCTCAGGTGTCAGTACCGCAACGAACTTCTCCGGTCCCTCCAGAATGGCGCTGTAGCTGCTGGGTTCAAGCGTTTCTTTTATCTTATAATACTGCATCCGGAGCTTTTATGCCTTCTCCTTTGCTGCAGCCATTTCCTCTGCAAGTTTTGCCAGCTCAGCCTGAAGATCCTTCAGAGCGGAAGCCTGTTCGACGAAATTCTCTGCAAAGAATTCGGGGAACTTTTCAACAAGAACCTTGCCCACTTCAGTGTAGATTTCCTTTACCTTGAACTCGGCCTTTTCCTCTGCCAGCTTTATCTTGGCCTGATTGCCCAGATCCTGAGCCTTGTCCAGACCCTTCAGACCGACTTCCTTTACCTTATCAAAAAGTGCCATGGTGTACCTCCTGTGTAGTGTTAAAATAATATCACTGAAGACAGTATAGCACAATTTAGGCCTTTTTCATTGAAATTTTTGGATTTTGGCATTATGCTTTAATCAAATATATTGGAGGAGATTTAACATGGAAAAACTCGGATATTACAACGGAAAATTCGGCCCGCTTGAAGAGATGACAGTGCCTATGAACGACAGGGCTTCCTGGTTTGGGGACGGCATCTACGAAGCCGGTCCTGTCCGCAACTATAAGATATTTGCGCTGGATGAACACCTGGCGCGCATGTACAGAAATGCGGGCGAGGTGGAGATCAAAATGCCTGTGGAAAAGGAAGAGATGGCCTGCATACTGAACGAGATGGTTCAGAAGATGGACCAGGGAGAGCTCTTCCTCTACTGGCAGGTGACCCGCGGCACCGGTGTGCGTCAGCATACCTATCCTAACAGCGATGCAAACCTCTGGATAACCGTAACGCCGCTCAAGATGTCTGACGGAAAGACCCCCATCCAGCTCATAACAGAGCCCGACATCCGCTTCCACCGCTGCGATGTCAAGACTCTGAACCTGCTGCCTGCGGTAATGGCTTCCGAAAAGGCAAAGCAGGCGGGCTGCGGCGAGGCTGTGCTCTACAGACCCGGCGGAAGAGTCACCGAATGCGCTCACAGCAATGTACACATTATAAAAGACGGCGTGCTCTGGACTGCGCCGCTGGATGAACTTATACTTCCAGGCATCTCCAGGGCCCATCTGCTCCGCGCCTGCAAGGCTCTAGGCATACCCGTAAGGGAAGAGCCCTACTATCTTGAGCAGCTCAGAGCAGCGGACGAGATACTGGTGACCAGCTCCAGCAAGCTGGTAGTCCATGCTGACAAGCTGGACGGACAGCCCTGCGGAATGAAGGACTCCGTGACCTTCGAAAAGATCCGCAAATACATGCTGGACGAATTCAACCAGGCAACTGAATAAGTACAGTCACAAAACTGTTAAAGGAGGCGAACCCAATGATAAGAGAAAACACCCGGGAGATACTGAAACACATCAGCGGAGACAGGGCTTTTGACACTGTTGCCGAGATCTCCACCTATCACAGGATCCAGGCTTCGACCGGCTACAGGGCGGCAGCCAAACATGTAAAGGAGAAGCTGGACCGCATGGGACTGGGCGGTAAGGTCCTGTCCTTTGAGGCAAAGGAGGGCGGATTCTGGGGCACCTATCCCAGCTTTGCCGAGTGGGATATCAAGGGCGCCTGGTGCGATCTGGTCTATCCCTACGAAGAAAGGCTGGCCGATTTCGATGCCTGCGCCATTTCTGTCATTCAGAAGAGCGCCCCCTGCGACTTTTCTAAAGAGCCGGTCCCTGTCGTTTTCCTGGACAAGGGCGGAGACGAAAAAGCGTATAAGAACCTTGATCTCGAAGGAAAGATAGTCTTCTATCAGGGAGATGTCAACGATATCTTCGAGTGGGCTGTTGAAAGAAGAGGCGCCGTAGGCATCATCACCGACTTTGTGCTTTCGGCTCCTTTCGTAAGAGACCGCCACGATCAGTCCGATACCCGCCGCTACACCTCCTATTGGTGGAAGCCCGGCCAGAAGAAGGCCTTTGGCTTTGTTCTTACCCCGAGGCAGGGCGACAGATTTGCGGCCCTCTGCAGAGAGCTGGCTGCAAAGAAGGACTGCCCCAAGGTCTGCTGCAAGGTGGATTCATCCATATACGATGGATTTATCGAAGATGTGGAGGCCTTCATACCCGGCGAGACCGACGAGGAGATACTGCTGACCGCGCATCTCTGCCACCCCAGATCTTCTGCCAACGATAACGCCAGTGGCTGCGCGGCAGTGATCGAGGCCATGAACACCATAAAGACGCTGGTGGACAGCGGCAAGCTGGCCCCCTTAAAGCGCGGCATCCGCATGCTCCTGATCCCGGAGTTCTCCGGCACCTACGCTTATCTGGACAAGTATCCAAAGAAGGCGAAGAAGATAAAGGCAGCCTTTAATCTGGACATGGTCGGAGCCCGCCAGACCGCAGGCTATGGTCCCATAACAATCACGGACCTTCCTCTGGCCATGCCATCATTCGTTGGCGATATGGCGGCTGTGGTCCTGGATGAGATAAAGCATCAGGTCCGCGGCATGGGCGCGGAGGCTTACTGCCCCATGTTCAACAGCCATCAGACCGGCTTCAGCGGCGGCAGCGACCACATGATATGGTCGGACCCCGCAACTGGCGTTCCCTGCCTGATGCTGGGTCAGTGGCCTGACAGATATTATCACACCAGCACTGACACCCTGGACAAGGTGGATCCGTTTATCCTGTCAAGATCCGCAGCTCTGGCGGCGGCTTATGCCTACAGCCTTGCAAATCTTGAGCAGAGCGATGTATCGGTTCTGATGGATACTGCGCTTGCCCGCACAGCGGACTACATTAAAGAACTGAAGACACAGCTGGCAAAAGGAACAGTGGAGGAGGCTTTCTATCCCCGCAGGATAGAGGCATACACCAATTTCAGATGCGCGGCTATTGAAAGCTTTAAGGAATGGGATCTGTGCGGCGCGGAGGACAAAGATGGGTTCTATAAGAAGCTGGAGGATGAGAAGCTTCGTGTAAGAGGCCTGGTAAAGCTTCTGGCAGGCTTTGATCCTGTTTCCAGACCGGTCAAGAGCCCCGTTACCAGAAGGCAGAAGGAAAAGTACAGCCTTGTAATAGAGCGTACGGAAAAGACTCCTTTCCAGATACGCAAACCCAGAGCAGTCTACCCGGATGAGATCCAGGAGCGCATCAATTTCTTTACTAAGAACTATGCGCCTAAGCTCGGTCCCGCGCTCACCGCTATCGGCTATTACTTCGACGGAAAACGCACAACAGCGGAAGCTGCAAGGCTGCTGTCATACGAGACCGGCCGCTATAATCCCGCTGCCGTGGACGAATACGCCCGCATCCTTGTGATGCTTGGCTACGCAAAGGTCGTAAGCGAGTAAGGGAAATTGTTTGACTGTGTTCTGCAGTTTATATCCGCAGCATAAAAAACGGGACGACAATTATCGTCCCGTTTTATTTATGTTTTTACAGCCTGTCCACAGGCTTTAAGCATTACCGGCTAGCAGACGTTAAAATTGAAGTCTTTGTAGCCTGCCAGGGTGTCGGCCATGTCTTTGCCGTATTCATCCATAAAGTCCTTCATTACCTCGGCGCAGACGATCTGGCCTTCGGCTCCGAAGATCGCCTGGGTGACCTCTGCATAAGCCCAATAGCTGTGAGCGCAGTGGTACTCGAAGGGCTTAAGGTATTCCTTCTTCTTGCCCAGCTCCTTGCCTTCTGCGATGTTGCCGTCCTTCAGATAATGGATGCAGCAGTCTGCCATGTTCAGGTTCTGGTCTACTGTGTAGCCAAGAGCGGGGTTAAATCCCCTGGAGATAGCAGCATCAAGATAGGTGCAGTACACTGCGCCGGCTTCCAGGCAGCCCATATCCTTGAACTGAGCGTGCCAGGGGCAGTCGGTGATGATGGTCTTGAAGTCCGGGCTTAAGGTTGACTTGTTCTGTCTGCCCTCATCTATGATCTCCTGGGTGTTGACCCACTCGCCATACTGATTATAGGTTGCCTGAGTCAGGGGCTGACCATCTCTTATGGCGCGCTGAGCCATACGGCGGCCTCTCTGCAAAGCATAGTACTGAGTGGCGTGTATAAATGCCTGAACGCCTCTGTCCTGGAAATGCTCCTTCAGATGAGCGTAATATTTTGCCGCAATATAAGCGTGAACTCTTTCGTTAAAACCCATTTTTCTGTCTCCTTGCTCTTTCATGCTTTGAAGGCCCGCATCCTTTGCGGGGCTGTTTTTTATATCATAGCATATCAGAAGGCGGAAGTGGTTAAAAACTGTTTGACTATGTTCCGCTAAGGAGTATAATTTGCGGCGGACGGGAGGTCTGCACTGAAGTGATAAAGCGATCTGAATCTGCATCAGCCAGCAGTCTGATGGCAAAAGAACGATATATAAATTTTGTATATATACTGATAAATTCTATCTACTGGATAGTCTGCTGTGTGACAGGCGGCTATGCCTACAATTATCTGTCCGAGAGCCGCTATGCGGACGGGACGGTGGTAAGCGATGGCACCGCAGGCATCATCATAGGCATCATCTACCTGCTGACTGTAGCCATGCAGGCTAAGCTTGGCGCGGTGATCGACCGCTCGGAAAAGATCACAGAAAAGGATGCAATGACAGTGATATTCATCATAGTCGCGGTCCTGGCGGGCGTAATGTCCTTCCTTAAGCTCGCGAATCCTCTGATGTTCGCGGTCCTTATCCTCTGCTACAGCCTAATGTCTACCGCATCTCCCTTCATCAACAGCCTGGCCTTTGTGTATGCGGGCGAGGGGATAAGCATCAATTACGGGCTCGGAAGAGGCATGGGTTCTGCAGCTTACGCGCTGGCTTCGCTGATCATTGGCAGGCTCTGGGCAAGCTTTGGTAAAACCTTCGTGCCCTATTACATTATTGTGACGGCTCTGATGGGGCTTGCGATAGTCCGCATGTTGCCGAAGTACGGCAAAGGGGCAGAGGGAAGCGCCCCAAAGCGCAAGAGCAGCCTGAGTTATGGCGAGTTTTTCCGCAAATATCCGGTAATGATACCTCTGGCTATATCCACAATGCTGCTGTTCATGGGCGGAAGCACCATAGGCATATTTATGGCCAGAATAGTTGGCAATGTGCTGGGACCGGAAGCTGCTGCAGTTCCTGGAGCTGTCGCTCAGGTGCAGGGCAGGGCGCTGGCTCTTCAGGCCATAGTAGAGCTTCCCGCCATGTTCTATTTCAGCAGGCTGCGTCTGAAGTTTTCGGTAAACAAGCTGCTGAGCTTCAGCGTTGTGGCCTTCTTCCTGAAGTTCCTGATACTGGCGCTGGCGAAAAGCCTCCCGGTGTTCTACTTTGGTCTGTGCTTTCAGATGGCAGGCTATGCGCTGCTTACACCGGCTACGGTATACTACGTGCAGGAGACCGCTCTTCCCGAGGACAGGAACAAAGGTCAGGCTCTGATGGGCGCCTCAGGAATATTTGCCTCGTTTATGTCGAGCACAGTGGGCGGCCAGCTGCTTCAGAGGCTCGGAGTTCCTCCGGTCATGGCGATAAGCGTCATAGTCATCGGCCTGGGCGCAGCGCTGATGATAATTAGCGTAAACAGAAAGAAAAAAGAGCGGCAGTAATGCCGCTCTTTCAGTATATCGTTTATAAGCGATAGGCGATTAATCCTTGAACTGTCTGCTTTTACGCCTCATGTTCCTTGGTGAGGTCTGCGCTGTCCAGCCTGACTAAGCTCCGAAGATCTGACAGCTTCATTTCAACCTGATGGCCTATTTTCCCGGCGCTGAAGGCTATGGTTTCAAAGCTTTCCGCGCTGGCATCGATAAAGCTGGGGAAGTATTTCTTCATCCCGATGGGGGAGCAGCCTCCGTGTATGTATCCCGTGAGCTCCAGCAGCTCTTTTGAAGGCACCAGCGCGATATTCTTGTCTCCCGCTGCCTTTGCGGCTTTTTTCAGGTCCAGTTCCTCCGCCACCGGAACCATGAAAACATAGTGGCGGCCCTTGGTCCCCATGGTAACCAGAGTTTTGAAGACCATTTCGCAGGGCCTGCCGATTATATTGGCGCACTCCACTCCGCTTGGTGCCCCGTCCGTTTCGTAATTGTACTCGATGTGGGGGATCTTTTTCTGGTCCAGTATGCGCATCACATTGGTTTTTTCGTCTTTTTTAGCCATTTTGATCTATTTTGTAATATGGATTTAATCATTGGGCCATATATAAGTGGCTCTTATTTTGATATAATATTCCAATTAATACTGTTTTCCGGGGCATCCGGCCCCGCCGGCTATTATAATATAGCCTTAGCCCGCAATTTGCAAGGGAGGCTCCCATGGAAGAGCGTAAAAGAAAGCTGAACGATCCTTATGTCAAGGTTATGCTCACCGGTGTCGGCATAATTGGCTTTGGCATACTGCTTTTCTTTATAATTTTCAGAATCGATACCATCGCAGGTGGCCTCGGCCGTCTGGCTAAAATACTGCGGCCATTCATAATCGGCGCTGTGTTCGCTTACATCCTGACGCCTCTTTGCAACAAGCTGGAAGATCTGATGTACAGGCATTTTCCTGCAAAGCTGAAGAAACGGACCGGCGGCATTGCAGTGGCGCTCTCACTGTTTGCAGGCCTGATGGCTATCTATATTCTGGCGATACTCATCATTCCGCAGCTTTTTGTCAGCATAGTGAATCTGAGCGAGACTCTCCCCGGGAAGCTGGATTCTCTGGCACTCAGTCTGGAAGCCAAGATGGCTGATAATGAAGTGCTCCAGAGCTATTTCGATACAGCTTACGAATCCGTCAGCACCACCTTTGAAAATTGGATAAAGAACTCCGTGATCCCCTCCATGGGCTCCATCATGGGCAATGTGGGCAGCGGTGTTCTGAGCGTTGTAAGCACCCTCAAGGATATAGTCATCGGCATCATAGTTACGGCTTATGTGCTGGCTAGCCGCAAGCTTTTCAAACAGCAGGGCGACATGCTCCTGAGCAGCATCTTCAGCAAGCACTGGAGCAGGGTCATCAAGGACGAGCTCCACTATATGGACAGGATGTTTTCGGGTTTCCTCTCCGGAAAGCTTTTGGATTCTGCTATTATAGGCGTGCTCTGCTACATAGTCTGCAGCATTGCAGGCATACCTAATACTTTGCTTATCTCGGTTATCATCGGGATGACTAACATCATTCCTTTCTTCGGCCCCTTCATCGGCGCCATTCCTTCAGCCATACTTGTCCTGGTTGAAAGTCCCATAAAGGCGCTGTGGTTCCTGGTGATAATACTGGTAATACAGCAGCTGGACGGAAATGTTATCGGCCCCAGGATACTTGGGAACACCACAGGTCTTTCGAGTTTTTGGGTGCTTTTCTCCATCATACTCTTCAGCGGGCTCTTCGGTTTTGTGGGCATGATCATCGGTGTGCCTCTTTTTGCAGTCATCTACGACGTCATCGGAAAGCTTATCCACTGGGGTCTGAAAAAGCGCGGGCTGGAGGGCATGGACGAGCTCAAGCTGGAGGACCAGCAGTAACAAGCGCATCATGCGAAAAAGCAGGAACGCTTTTTCCGAATATTTTTAATTCTATAACAATTGATTAATTAGCGAAAAAAGTTATAGACAAACGGATAATTATATTGTATTATGCTTGAAATGCTTTGGCGCAGGGACGCCGGAGCCGAAAAAAGTGAGGGAATAAGCATAATGCAAAGTGATAAGACACGTCAGATCTATATAGTGGTAAGCCAGTCCGGCAGCATAATTTCAATGATTCTCAGGTGCCTGACAGGCGCAAAATACAACCACGCCTCCATCAGCCTGAGCAAAGAGCTTGAATGCATGTATTCCTTCGGCCGTGTGTACACATATTTCCCCTTCTGGGGCGGATTTGTGACAGAATCGGCTGAAAGAGGCACCTTTAAGCGCTTTAAGGATACTAAAGTGGTGGTTTTGCGGCTGACTGTAGCTGAAGAAAGCTATGAAGAGATACAAATGCGTATCGTAGAGATGCTTTCGGACAAGAAGCGCTACCACTATAACTATCTGGGACTGGTTCTGGCAGGTATAAAGATCTGCTGGAAGCAGGAGGACCATTATTACTGCTCAGAATTTGTCAAGGATCTGCTGGACAGAGTCGAGATCGAGGACAGCGAAGAGCTCAGTCCCATCATTCATCCTATGCAGTTCCTGGACATGCCCCATGCCGAAGTGATATACACAGGCCTTCTGAGGGATTATGCCGCAGCATAAAGGCTCCACGAAGCATTTTAGTCAGACAGTGCAAGCTGTCTGATTTTTTTATGGCTATCTGTGGTATAATGAAATGATTGGAGCGTATCCCTCACGATAAGGAGTAAAACAATGAAAAGAGAGGTGTTTTTCGTGGGTTTGTTTCTAGGAGTGCCGCTTTGCCTTTTAATACTTTTCGCATACCTGACTAAAATGATCTGGGACAGAATGAAGGAAGGTTCCCTTTCCAAAGGCTGGGGCATCTTCCTGCAGACCATATTTCTGATCCCCTGCGTGTTCTGCGTGTTCATTCTTGTATTCCTGATAGGTGCTTTTACCGGCATCATCCCGCTGATGTGATCAAATGAAAGACAGTCTGTTTTATAAAATACTTGCCGGGATCATTGCGGTCTTCATAATCGTGACCCTTATTCTTGTGATCCATACCGTAGAGCTCAGGAACAGCGTTTCTATTCTGAGTTATATTGCCACGGAGGGGCTGTGATCATGGAATCGGCCGGCATCGATATAATCAAACTAAAAAAGCAGCTGGCGCTGCTTTTTGCCGTTATACTGGTATTCGGGCTGTTCGACTTCAGCATTTATGCGCTTTTCACAAGAAGAGTCGTGAAAAGGCAGAGCTCGGGCATGCTTGCAAAATCCGTGGAACTAAAGGACTATCTGCCCTTTGAATCCTGCCTGGAGAGCCTGGCTGAGGGCGCAGAGGGCGGACTTGCGGCAAAAGTGGATACCGGATTCCGCCTTGAGGGCGAGCTTCCTGTGCTCGATGGCGCTGCAGCTCTTTACCCGGTATTTTCGGGCTTTGCGGCTTCCGTTTATCCCGCAGACAGCTGTCCCTTTGACGGCGCAGACTTCAAAGCTGAGAGCAAGCTTCAGATGCGCAATACCAGGGCGGCTTATAAAGCCATCGTGGACGGAGATGCGGACATAGTCTTCTGCGCAGGGCCTTCAAAAGAACAGCTGGCCTACGCCAAGGAGCAGGGCGTGGAGCTTGAGCTGGTGCCCATAGGCAGAGAAGCCTTCGTTTTCGTGGTAAATTCGAATAACCCGGTTGAAAGCCTCACTGTTGAAGAGATAAAGGGCATCTACTCCGGAAAATATACAAACTGGAAGCAGCTTGGCGGCCGGGATAAGCACATAAGCGTCCTTCAGCGTAACGAAGGGAGCGGCAGCCAGACCGCAATGCTTAGCTTTATGGGTGATACGCCCATCAAAAACGACCGTTTCAGCTTCCTCGGAAGCTCCATAGGCTTTTCATTCCGCTACTATGTGTCCAGCCTTTCTTCGTCCAGCGGCGTAAAAATGCTGGCTCTGAACGGTGTATACCCCAGCCCTGAAAACATAAGGAATGAAAAATACCCTATAGTGTCAAATTTCTATGCAGTTTACCGCAAAAACGAAGAAAATCCCAACGTAAAGCTGCTCATCGACTGGATCCTGAGCCCCGAAGGGCAGGAAGTAGTCGAACTCAGCGGCTACGCCGGAGTCTGATAACAGCAAATCAGTGTAATTAAGGACGGTTTACAGACAATATAAGTGCTTCTGAATAAAAGAAGGGCATTAAAAGAGAGGGCATGCTAAACGCAAATGCCCTCTCTTTTGTTTAAGTCTTCAGTGCAAATCCACGTGACTGTTTATTTCCTTAGCCATGTCCTGCCAGTGTTGCATGCGTCTGGCCAGCTCGGCTTTGGACTCCTCGTCTTCCCTGAAGGAGATGAGAGTCCAGTCCATTTCCTCCAGCGAGCGGAAGAACTCGGGGAACTTATTGAATGGGATGGAGATCATTCTCAGGCCTGCAGGATAAGCCTTGCGGCGTTTCAGTCCGTGGTAAAGGCCGGTTGTTATGTGGTTCACCTTCTTGGAGATCATGGGATAAGCATACATCCAGGTGCAGCTCATTACCGGCGTGGAGACCGACTCCCAGAAATCCCCGGAGATGTAGCTGGTGGCCCTCATAACGATGTCCGCCTCTTCTATATCCGTCAGGAAGAAGAGCAGGTCCGGGTCGAAATCGCAGCTGATGGCAGGAGCATACTCCACATAACGTATGGTCCCCTTGGGCAGCATGGGCAGGTCCTTATAAAGCAGACGGTTGGGCATCTGGGTCTTGAAAACGCCGAAATCCTTGCCTGCCTCTCCGCTGGCAGTCACGGGCTGCAGATCCTCCATGCCCAGGGACAGCTTGCCGTAGCAGGCATCATCTGCGGCTTCGATGTAGAAATGCTTTCCGGTATCCTGCGCATACTTCATGTACATGCAAAAAGCCACTCTGTCGCCCTGATAGTGTTCGCAGGCTGGCTTCTCCAGGCAGAATTTCACGGCAATAGCCGGGATCTTCAGATTCAGTTTTTCCAGCAGGGCGCTGTCGTTTTTATTCTTCATATTCAAACCTCATATAACAAATGATAATGACTATAGCAATTATACGATAATCAAATGACAAAATCCACCGATACAGGGCTTTTTTAAAGCCGGCATATGGTAAAATAGTGTAACTGAAATTTGGTAAACAAAGGAGGAAATATGGAAAACTTTATACACGATATTCCAACAAAAGTATATTTCGGGAAGGGCCAGATCTCCCATCTGGACGAGGCTCTGCGCCAGTTCGGCACCAGGGTCCTGATGACCTACGGCGGCGGCTCCATAAAGAAGACCGGTCTCTACGATGAGATCATGAAGATCCTTAATGAGGGCGGCTTTACCATTTTCGAGCTTTCCGGCATCGATCCCAATCCCAGAGTCGAATCCGTGGAAGCAGGCGTTAAGGTCTGCAGGGAAAACAAGGTGGACGTTGTTCTGGCGGTAGGAGGCGGCAGCACGCTGGACTGCTCCAAGGCAATCTGCTCCGGTTACTACTACGAAGGAGACGACCTCTGGTACATGATCAAGAACGTCAAGGGCAGAAAGAAGAGCCTGCCTCTTGTGGACATCCTGACCATCAGCGCCACCGGCTCCGACTTCGATGCAGGCGGCGTAATCTCCAACATGAAGACCAACGAAAAGCTGGGCGCATCCTTCACTTATCCTTCGGTCTCCATTCTGGATCCAACTTATACCTTCACCGTTTCCAAGTATCAGACTGCCGCAGGTTCTGCAGACATCATGAGCCACATCATGGAGGGCTACTTCTCCGTTACACCGGACAGCGAACTGTCCGATGGCCTTGCTGAGACCATACTTAAGACGGTCATAAAGAATGCGCCGATAGCAATAGCTGAGCCCGAAAACTACTCTGCAAGAGCAAATCTGATGCATGCAGAGTCCATAGCATGCTCCGGCATCCCCGAATTCGGCAAGAAATACACCGGATGGCCTTGCCATGCAATGGAGCATCAGCTCTCCGCCTTCTACGACATCACTCACGGCGTAGGTCTGGCGATCCTGACCCCAAGATGGATGAGATTCATTCTTGCAAAGGATCCCTCCTGCCAGTGGAGATTCGTAAGATTTGCGAAGAATGTCTGGGGCCTCGACGGCTACGATGAGCACGAACTGGCTCTTAAGGGCATCGATGCTCTTGAGCAGTTCTTCATCGGCCTGGGCATACCCATGACCCTTACAGATCTTGGGATCGGCACTGAGCATTTTGAAGCCATGGCAGAACAGGCCAATGGCGGCGGAAGGCTCTCAGGCGCCTTTGTGCCCCTTACCAAGGAAGACGTTGTTGAGATCTACAAGGCCTGCCTGTAGCGATAAGCTCCGAGCCAGAGCTGCATCCATAAAAATCGAACGATAAAATAAACACAAACGAAATTTGTTCGCATTAAAGCCGCTGATTGATTTTCAGCGGCTTTTAAATTGTACAAAAACTTTAGTGCTTTAATTGACAGCAGTGAAATCCGGAGAGTAAAATTTCCCCGTAAAAGCATAAGCGAGGTCCGCTTTATGGCTTGAAGGACCCGCTTTTTTAAGTTGAAGAAGAGGTTTTTATCATGTGCGGAATAGTGGGATATGTAGGCGGCAGAAATGCTGCGCCGGTACTGCTTGACGGACTCAGGAGGCTTGAATACAGAGGATATGACTCTGCAGGCCTGGCAGTTCAGTATCAGGGGGAGATAATCGCGGAAAAGGCTGCAGGAAAACTGGTAAACCTGGTCGAAAAGACCAATGAGGGCTCTCTGATCCCGGGCTGCTGCGGCATTGGTCATACAAGGTGGGCGACTCACGGCGCTCCAACGGAGACTAACGCTCACCCGCATCTGTCCCAGGACGGACGATTTGCCGTTGTCCATAACGGCATAATCGAAAACTATGCAGTGCTCCGGGATGAGCTGCTTCAGAAGGGCTTCCGTTTTGTCAGCGAGACCGATACGGAGGTGGTGGTCCAGCTGCTGGATTACTACTACGAAGGAGATTTTAAGGCGGCAGTGATGAAGACTGCTTCAAGGCTGGAGGGTTCCTATGCCCTGGGCTTTATGTGCGCTGAAAAGCCGGGAGAGATCATAGCGGTGCGTTCCTCTGCGCCCCTGATCCTGGGCCTTGGCGTGGGTGAAAACTACTTCGCCTCCGACGTCACCGCCCTGGTGGCCAACACCAGAAACGTCATTTATCTTGAAGATAACGAATTCGCCACCATCAAGTCGGACAGCATCTCCGTCTGCGACATCACCGGCAGGGAGATCGAAAAGGCTGTGACCCGCGTGGTCTGGGACATCGAAGCTGCGGAAAAGGGCGGTTACGACCACTTCATGCTGAAGGAGATCAACGAACAGCCGGCGGCGCTGAAGGCCACGCTGGAGCCCCGCATAAAGAACGGGGAGATAGTGCTGGACGGCGTGGAGATAACGGAAGAACAGCTGAAAGGCATAAAACAGATAGTCATTTCCGCCTGCGGCTCCGCGTATCACGCGGGAGTGGTGGGCAAATACATAATCGAGGACCTCTGCCGCATACCGGTGCAGGTGGAAGTGGCCAGCGAATTGCGCTACCGCAACCCCATACTGGGACCGGACAGCCTGGTGATCATCATATCCCAGTCTGGCGAGACCGCGGATACCATTGCGGCTCTTAAGGAGTGCAAGGAGAGAGGCGCCAGGACCCTGGCTATCGTGAACGTTGTGGGCAGCACCATCGCAAAACTGGCTGACGACGTGCTCTACACCTGGGCCGGGCCGGAGATCGCGGTGGCTACCACAAAGGGCTATACGACCCAGGTAGCCATGCTTACGCTGCTGGCCGTATATTTTGCCAAGAGGCTCGGAAAAATCGATCAGAAGGGCTATGAGAGGCTTCTGAAGGGCATCCAGATGCTTCCGGAGCGCTGCCAGAGAAGTCTGGACCTCAACAAACAGATTCCCAGGCTGGCAAAGAAATATCACAGGAACAGTTCGCTGTTCTTCATCGGCCGCAACCTGGATTACGCGGTCTGCCTGGAGGCTTCGCTGAAGCTGAAGGAGATCAGCTACATCCATTCCGAAGCCTATGCGGCGGGTGAGCTGAAGCACGGCACCATCGCCCTGATCGAAGAAGGGCGGCTGGTGGTGGCTCTGGCCTGCTACGAAGCTCTCTTCGACAAGCTGGCTTCGAACATCAAGGAAGTCAAAGCCCGGGGCGCCAAGGTTCTGGGAGTGGTGCTGGAGGGCAACCGCAGGATAGTGGCGGAAGCCGACGACGTCATTTACATCCCCAAGACCGACCCGCTGCTGGTACCCATACTGGAGTGCATTCCCATGCAGCTCTTCGCCTACTATGTGGCGAAGGAGAACGGCTGCGATATAGATAAACCCAAGAATCTGGCCAAATCCGTTACGGTGGAGTAGACCGGTACTGTTTTCGGAGGCGAAACATGGAAAAAGGATCTCAGTTATACGAAGGAAAAGCAAAAAAGGTGTTCGAGACAGAGGACCCGGAGCTGCTGATCATCTCCTATAAGGACGACGCCACAGCTTTTAACGGCCTTAAGCGCGGCACCATAGAGGGTAAAGGCGTCATCAACAACCGCATGAGCAACGCCCTGATGCAGCTGCTGCAGAAAGAGGGCGTCCCCACCCACTTCGTGAAGGAGCTCAGCGACCGGGAGACCCTGGTGAAAAGAGTAAAGATAGTGCCCCTGGAGGTCATTATCCGCAACATCTCCGCCGGCTCCTTCGCCAAGAGGTACGGCGTGGAGGAGGGCATAGTTTTCGATGAACCGACCATAGAGTTCTCCTACAAGAACGATGCGCTGGAGGACCCGCTGATCAACGAGTATCACGCGCTGGCGCTGGGCCTGGCCACCCGGGAGGAGATAGAGACCATCAAGAGCTGCGCTTTCCGCATCAACGAAATACTGAAAAGCTTTTGGAGCTCCTGCGGCGTGACCCTGGTGGACTTCAAGCTGGAGTTCGGCAGACTCCCAGGCTGCAGCATAGTGCTGGCGGACGAGATCAGCCCCGACACCTGCAGGCTCTGGGACAGCAAGACCGGTGAAAAGCTGGATAAAGACCGCTTCCGCAGAGATCTGGGAGGCGTGGAGGACGCTTACAGAGAAATTATGAGCAGACTGGAGCAGAAACTGGAGGCCGTGAAATGAGTAACTGTGCAATAGTAGGGATCAACTGGGGCGACGAAGGCAAGGGACGCATGGTGGATCTCCTTACTGAAGATTATGATGTGGTCGTCCGCTATCAGGGCGGAGGAAACGCAGGCCACACAGTCATCAACGACAAGGGAAGCTTCGCTCTGCACCTGCTTCCCTCGGGCATATTCAGGGACGGCGTCATGAACGTACTTGGGAACGGAGTGGCGCTGGATCCCGAGAATCTGTGGAAGGAAATACAGGAGGTCTCGTCAAAAGGCGTTCGGATATCGCCTGATAATCTCTGCATAAGCAGCCGCGCATCCATACTTCTGCCCTGGCACAGGGATCTGGACGAGCTGGAGGAGCAGAGGCTTGCGGACAGGAAATACGGCTCCACGAAGCAGGGGATAGCGCCCTTTTATTCCGACAAATATCAGAAGAAGACTGTCATGGCGGGCGAGCTTTTCTACCCTGAGGAGCTGATGACCCACCTGAAGGGTCTTATCGAATGGAAGGATCTGACGCTCACGCAGGTATATGGAGCAAAGCCGTATACGGAAGCGGAGCTTAAGGAATGGTTCAGGACCTGGTGCGAGCCCATAAAGCCCTTCATAAGGGATGCAGGGGAGCTGCTGGCCAATGCGGTAAAGGATGGCAAGCGCATCCTGTTTGAAGCACAGCTTGGAGCGCTGAGAGATCTCGACTATGGAATATATCCATATACCACATCCTCCAATACGCTGGCGGCCTACGCTCCCATAGGAGCCGGTCTTCCGGGACTTAAGATAGAAGAGGTGGTGGGCGTGGTCAAGGCCTACTCCACCTGCGTGGGAGAGGGCCCCTTCGTCTGCGAGATGTTTGGGGCAGAGGCGGAGGAGCTGAGGAGCGCCGGAGCGGAATACGGGGCGAAAACCGGCCGGCCTCGCAGGGTTGGACCTGTGGATCTGGTTGCCACAAGGTACGGCACTCAGGTCCAGGGCGCAACGAAAATAGCCCTCACGAAAATGGATGTCCTCAGCTATATGAACAGGATACCGGTCTGCGTAAGTTACGAGGTAAACGGGGTTCGTACAGACCGTTTCCCCTTCCCCGTAGAGCTGGAAAACGCCACGCCGGTCATCGAATATGTACCCGGCTGGGGCTGCGATATCTCAGGCATCAGGCGCTGGGAGGATCTGCCGAAGGAAGCCAGAGATTACGTCAATATGATAGAGACAGCCATAGGCTGTCCCGTGGCATACATCTCCGTAGGCCCCGAAAGAGAAAGCATCATCATCAGATAGGAGAGAGAAATGACAGATATTTATGAATCGCCGCTGTCTCAGCGCTACGCTTCCGAATACATGCTCAGGCTTTTTTCTGCTGACAACAGGTATCGCACCTGGCGCAGGCTTTGGGCGGCCCTTGCTAAAGAAGAGATGAAGCTGGGTCTTCCCATAACACCGGAGCAGGTGCAGGAGCTGGAGGATCACATAGAGGATATCGATTACGAATGCGTCCGCAGGAGGGAAAAGGAGGTCCGGCACGATGTGATGGCTCACATCTATGCCTATGGACTGGCTGCGCCGTCCGCAGCTGGCATCATACATCTCGGCGCCACCAGCTGCTACGTGACTGACAACGCAGACCTGATGATCTACAGGGATGCCCTGGTGTATATACGTTCAAGGCTTGCAGCGGTGCTTGCTGCCCTGGCGAAATTTGCGGACAGATACAAGGCTCTGCCGGTGCCCGGGTATACCCACTATCAGCCGGCCCAGCCTGTAACTGCAGGAAAACGGGCAGCCCTCTGGATGCAGGACCTGTTTATGGACCTTCAGGAGGCAGATCACCTGATAAATACGATGAAATTTCTGGGCTGCCGGGGCACGACCGGTACCGAGGCCAGTTTTATGGAGCTTTTTGAGGGTGACTGCACAAAAATAGACATCATGAATGAGGCCCTGGCTGCAGATTTCGGATTCGACGGATGCTTTGACGTATGCGGGCAGACCTACCCCAGAAAAGTGGACAGTCTGATACTGAACCTTCTTTCCGGAATAGCTCAGAGCTGCAGCAGAATGGCGACGGATATACGCCTTCTGCAGCACGACGGACAGATGGAGGAGCCCTTCGGGACCGGCCAGATCGGTTCCTCTGCAATGGCTTACAAGCGCAATCCCATGAGGTGTGAGCGCATCTGCTCCCTTTCCAGGTATCTTATGGCAGATGCGTTGAACGCGCCTCTTACAGCCTCATCCCAGTGGTTTGAACGGACCCTGGACGACTCGGCAAACCGCCGCATCTCCATGCCCGAAGGCTTTCTCTGCGCCGATGCTGTCCTTAGGCTTACTCAGAATGTGGCTGAGGGCCTGCGCGTAAATGAAAAGGTGATAGAGAAGGCTCTGAAGGAATATATGCCCTTTATCGCTACGGAAAACCTGCTGATGGAAGCCGTAAAGCGCGGCGGAGACAGACAGGAGCTTCATGAGATCATCAGAAAAAAATCGATGGAGGCGGTCGAAAAACAGAAGAATGGGGAGCCTGCAGACCTGCTTGAGATGCTTTCTTCGGAGCCTGCCTTTGGCATGAGCATGGCAGAGCTCGAGGGTATACTGGATCCGGCTCTCTATACGGGGCGCTGCGCAGAGCAGGTAGAGCGCTTCCTTGCCAAGGTTTCGCCGTATATTCGCGGTGCGGAGTCTGCGCCGCAGACGATAGAGGTTTAGGGAGAGCGATGGAAAAGATTCTTGTACTTGATTTCGGCGGCCAGTACGACCAACTGATAGCCCGGAGGGTAAGGGATCTGCATGTCTATGCGGAGATCGTTCCGTACAACAGGATCACCCCGGAGGAGATCGCTGCAGCCGGCTATGCCGGCATCATATTTACCGGAGGTCCGAACAGCGTCTACGAACCGGCTTCACCTCACTGCAGTCCGGCGGTGCTTAAGCTTGGCATTCCGGTGCTTGGTATTTGCTACGGCATCCAGCTGATAGCCTATCTTGCAGGCGGGACCGTTTCCTCTGCGGAGGATTCCAGCGAATACGGAAAAACGGTGCTCCGCGTGCGTGAAAACCCGCTGTTTGAAGGGGTTCCGGATGAAAGTATCTGCTGGATGAGCCATACAGACTATATTAGCGCAGTGCCGGAGGGCTTCAGTGTCATTGCAGACACCCCCAGATGCCCCTGCGCCGCCATGTGCGATGCTTCAGGGCTGCTTTTTGGCGTGCAGTTCCATCCGGAGGTTATGCACACGGAATACGGAAAAACTGTTCTGTCCAATTTTCTCTTCAGGGTCTGCCGATGCAGCGGAGACTGGAGGACGGAGGACTACGCAGAGGAGCTGACAGCGGCTCTTACTGAAAAGCTCCGCGGCAAAAGGGTGCTGCTGGCTCTCTCAGGCGGTGTGGATTCATCTGTTGCTGCTATGCTGCTGCACAGGGCAGTGGGCGATGGCCTGACCTGCATATTCGTGGACCACGGCCTGCTCCGCAAGGGCGAAGCGGCTTTCGTTGAAAGGACCTTCAGGCAGGAGCGAGGCCTGAACCTGGTGTGCGTGGATGCGTCGCGGCGCTTTTTAGAAAAGCTTTCCGGGGTTACAGACCCCGAGAGGAAGCGGCGGATAATCGGAGAGGAATTCATACGGGTCTTCGAAGAAGAAGCCGCCCGCATAGGCCATGTTCACGTGCTTGCACAAGGCACCATCTATCCGGATGTAATAGAGAGCGGCAAGGGCGATTCGGCGGTAATAAAGAGTCACCACAATGTGGGCGGTCTCCCGGACGTGATCTCCTTTGACGAGATAGTTGAGCCCCTCAGGGAGCTGTTCAAGGACGAGGTCCGACGGGTCGGCACCGCGCTGGGCCTTCCCAAGGAGCTGGTGTGGAGGCAGCCCTTCCCCGGCCCCGGGCTTGCAGTCCGCATAACCGGGGAGATAACGGCAGAAAAGATAAGGCTGCTGCAGGAAGCGGATGCCATATTCCGGGAGGAGATAGAGAACGCAGGGCTCGATCCTCTGCCGGATCAGTATTTTGCTGTTCTTACGGATACCAGGAGCGTGGGCGTCATGGGCGATGCCAGGACCTACGGCTACACCTGCGCGCTCCGGGCAGTTCAGACCGATGATTTTATGACTGCCGCATGGTCACGCCTCCCCTATGAGGTCCTGGAAAGGGCCAGCAGCAGGATCACAAACGAGGTCCGCGGAATATCCAGAGTAGTATACGATATATCATCAAAGCCGCCCTCAACGGTGGAGTGGGAGTAGGCTGGCGGGCCGGGCGCCGGGAATACCGGGGCTTCCGGCTGCGGAGTGGCAGTATGGCTGATCTTAAGAGTTTGAACAGGTTTTTATGCAGTAATCAAATGCGGGGTGCAGACATGACTAAATATGTTTTTGTGACCGGTGGAGTTGTCTCCGGACTCGGTAAAGGAATAACGGCGGCTTCTTTGGGGCGGCTGCTGAAGGCCCGAGGGCTTAAGGTGGCGGCACAGAAGCTGGATCCCTATATAAACGTGGATCCGGGGACTATGAGCCCCTACCAGCACGGGGAGGTCTTCGTCACAGAGGACGGCGCGGAAACGGATCTGGATCTGGGTCATTACGAGCGCTTCATAGATGAGGACCTGAATAAATATTCGAACCTGACCACGGGCAAGGTCTACTGGAATGTGCTTAACAAGGAGCGCCGGGGTGAATACCTTGGGTCGACTGTGCAGGTAATACCCCACATAACCAACGAAATAAAGGAGTTTGTCTACAGCGTGGGCAAAAAGACAGCCGCAGATGTGGTCATAACCGAGATCGGCGGCACTATAGGAGACATCGAGTCCCAACCCTTCATCGAGGCGGCAAGGCAGATATCGCTTGAGGTCGGAAGGGAAAACAGCCTATTCATCCACGTGACTCTGGTTCCATATCTGCAGGGCTCCGGGGAGCATAAGACCAAGCCCACCCAGCATTCTGTAAAGGAGCTGCAGGGCATGGGGGTCAACCCGAACATAATAGTGCTGCGCTGCAACGAGCCTTTGGATGAGTCCATTTTCCAGAAGGTGGCGCTGTTCTGCAATGTTAAGCCGGACTGCGTTATAGAAAACCTTACAGTGCCTGTGCTGTACGAGGCTCCACTGATGCTGGAGGAATCCCGCTTCTCTGAGGTTGTCTGCAGGGAGCTTGGGATAGCTGCAGCACAGCCGGATCTTTCCGAATGGCAGGCTATGGTGGAACGGATAAAGAGCGCGGACTCCAGATGCGTTGAGATCAGCCTCGTGGGCAAATACGTGGCCCTGCACGATGCCTATCTTTCTGTGGCGGAAGCCCTTAAGCATGCCGGCTACTATCACAACGTGCACGTGAACATCCACTGGATAGATTCAGAAAAGGTGACCCCGGAGAATGCAGAGGAGATGCTTTCCGGCTTTGACGGCATACTGGTTCCCGGAGGTTTTGGCAGCCGGGGGATCGAGGGCATGATAATCGCAGCAAAATACGCCAGAGAGCGCAGCGTGCCTTACTTTGGCATCTGCCTCGGCATGCAGATAGAGGTCATAGAGTTTGCAAGAAACGTCTGCGGCATAGAGGACGCCAACTCGGGCGAGTTCGATGAGCTCTGCAGACACAAGGTGATAGACTTCATGCCAGGCCAGAGCGAAGACATAGATAAAGGAGGCACCTTAAGGCTCGGCGCCTGCCCCTGCGAGATACAGCCTGGCACAACCATGGAGCGCTGCTACGGAGCTCTTTCCATCAGCGAAAGGCACAGGCATCGCTATGAGCTGAACAACGATTACAGGCAGATACTTCAGGAAAAGGGTATGACCTTAAGCGGCATCTCCCCCGACGGAAAGCTGGTGGAGACCATAGAGCTTACGGATAGAGACTTCTTCGTGGGCGTGCAGTATCATCCCGAATTCAAAAGCCGCCCCAACAGGCCTCACCCATTGTTTCTGGGCTTTATAGGCGCTGCCGCGGGGCGGCGTTAAAGCAATCTATATCTTTTATCTTTTCAGCGAGCTTACCGAAAGAGGAAACTCAAAGTAGGTGTCCGGGAAAGGCTCGTTTTCCAGTGTGAAGTGCCACCATTCGCAGTCTATGGGCTTGAAGCCGTTCTGAGTCATAAGGTCCTGAAGTATCATGCGGTTGTTATACTGCTCGTCGGTGATGCCCCTGTAATCCGGGTGTGACATCTCGCTGAAGAAGTCGAAGGGACTTCCCATGTCCAGCTCCTTGCCGGTCTGCATGTCCAGCAGGGTCAGGTCTATGGTGCTGCCCCGGCTGTGGCTCGACTTGCTGGCAATATAGCCTTTTTTGAAGAGCTCCTGCTTCTGCAGGTCAGGATAGAAGAAGGGCTTCATGCGAAGGTCCAGATCCTCTATGCCCCAGAGCACGAAGTGGCGCACGGCCTTGGCCGGCCGGTAGGCGTCGAAGACCTTAAGGCGGTAGCCGTTTACCATGGCCAGATTGCTGATCTCCTTCACAGCCCTTGCAGCCTCTTTGGTTATAATGGCTACCGGCTCCTCGTAGCCGTCTATCCTGTCACCCACAAAATTGTAGGTGGAAAAGTAGCGTATCTCCTGAATGATGCCCGGTACGTAGTCTGAAAGAAGCACAAAATCAGACGCATCCAGCGCTGCTTTTTTCGCAAAATCAGTAGTCAAAACCATTTCCTCCTATTTCAGGTACCAGAGTTCACCGTTTGGCATCAGCTTGACATCCCCCGGGATCACTTCAAGAACCCCTCCATCCAGCCCCCGAATTATGGTCTCTTCCCAGTAGCGGTAATCCGACCCGCTGCCTTCTTCGTACCAGCGGTTGAAGTACAGGCGCTCTCCCTGCCGCAGGAAGAAGCTGTCGTGGCTTCCCATCTCCAGTCTGAGCCTTTCGGGCCAGATGATCTCAAATTCATTATCTGCAACGCTCTGCCTTGTGATGGTAAGGGGCGCGGGATCCAGCCTCAGATTGTAGCAGTCCTTCACTGAATCGAGGGGCAGTTCAAGGAAGAGCTCCGTATGGCAGCTTTCGCAGTCAAAGCGCAGAATTTTAAGCTTTGCTTCGTCAAAATATGCCGCAAGAACATAGATGCCGCCCTCGAAATACACAGGCTCCGAAGGGTAGACATTGCTCTCTTTTGGAATGGGTCTGAAGACCGTTCCGTCGGGATAGCGGACAAGGCAGAACTCCCGGCCGCTTATCTGCCCGCCGGCTTTGACGATCTCTTCCGCCTCGTAAAGATCTCCGTAATTATAGTCTGTTCCGTAGTACCATTCAGGGCTGCCAAAAGGCAGCGGCTCCAGATAGCATCCGTTGGTCTCGATAGTTTTCATAGTCTGTTTTCCCGCTTTCAGCCAAAAAAGCCTTCTTTTTTAAGCATTTCCAGCACTCTTGCTTCGCGCTCCAGCATCACAGGGTCCTTTGGCCCGTGCCCCTTTGCGCGGTTTACTGCCATGGCCTTTTCAGGCGCAACAAATTCCAGCGTAAAGCGCTCCCTTGCCTCGTAGGCGTCCAGTTTCTGCGGCGCCAGCCCATCCTCCGCTTCGCAGATGTAATAGTAATTATCCTGTACAAAGCACTCATCGCTGTCGTAGGTGTTCCGCTGTATGCGGTGAACGTAGCCAAATTCGCGCATGGAGCTGCGTATGATCTTAAGTCCGGATTCCTCCAGCGTTTCACGGATAACCGCATCCTCTATGCTCTCTCCTGCTTCTATCCCTCCGCCCGGGAACTTGTAGTAGTCATATTTCAGGCTGTGTACCATGGCCACCCTGCCGTCTCTTATTATGACGCTTCTGGCAGAATTCCTTACATACGACCTTGTGCATTTGTCATAGTCTTTCTTGTCCAGTTCAAAGAGTAAACGCATGTGATATGCCTCCGGCAAGCTATTCTTCAAGCTTGAATTTTACTATCTGACCGTTTTCAGGGTGAGCGCATCCGATGGTCGCCTGCATCATCATGCCGTGGCCTACGACGATGACCTTCTTATATTTCGCGTACTTCTGCAGGACAGCCAGGACCCGCTTTTTTATAGTTTCTGCATCCTCCCAGGGGCGGTCCTCACCCTCCGGATAGCATCCGCCGCCTGCCATGAATTCTTCATAGTACCTGTCTGCTGTCTCATCGTCCACGAAATTATAGCTCTTGTCAGCCACCCATTCGTGAAGATCCGTCTCGACTGCTATCTTCACATCCAGCTTTCTAGAAAGTATAGCCGCTGTCTGCAGCGCTCTTGTGTAGGGCGAGCTTATGATGATGTCTGCGCCCTTCAGCTGCTTGCTTTTAGCAGTCTTTTTGATCTGTTTTATGCCTTCTTCGGACAGCCCGGCCAGCTCCGTTCCGAATCCCTGATAGATTCCGGTATTTCTTGCGCTGTAGTCCGACTTTCCGTGCCTAACAAAATAAAACACAGTACTGCCTCCTCTCGGATATTCATCACTTTAGCTAATTATACTACAAAACCATAAGAAAAACGCAAAGTTCTGCGTTCTATTTGCCATTTCAGCAGGATAAATGCGGTTATTTTGCTCATTTATTCATGGAGGGAGCCCTTTCTGCAGTGTATCATTTATATGAAAGCAAGAAGCGCGGGGAAAGCCCCGGCAGAAAGGAGCCGCGCAATGAAAGAGTACAGAGTGATCAAGACCTCTCAGAATGAGGCAGAATGGGTCATGAACGAGATGGCGCATCAGGGATGGAGGGTCGTGAGCGTTACCTACTGGAGCTATTGGTGGATAAGCCTTCTGATAACCTTCGAAAGAGACGTTGAGTACAACGTCGCATAGGACATGGATCCCCTGAAATAAAACAGAGGCAGTGGATATGGTCCGCCGCCCTGTTTTCTTTTTTGGATATAAGCAGTTCAAATGAAATGTTGAACAGGGAATGAAGTCTTGTTATTATGAAAATAAGACAAGTAAAGATGATTTCAGGACCAAAGCGATGAAAACAGGCGATAATCTTAAGGGATCAATAAAACGGGCAGCCCTTGAACAGGGCTTTTTCCAGGCGGAATATGTGGGGCGGGACGATATAGTCTTCTATCCCGAACTCAGAGCCATCTGCGAGGGCAATCAGTGCGGATGCTACGGCGCAAACTGGGTGTGTCCTCCGGCCTTCGGGAATTTTGAAGAAGGTAAAGCAAAAATACTATCCTACGAAAACATGCTTCTGATCACGAAAAAATACGATCTGGAGGACAGCTTCGATTTTGAAGGAATGCAGGAGGGCATGAGGGATTTCAGAAGGTCGCTGCCTGCAATAGAAGGCTTTGCCAGGGAGCTGCTTGGCCCTGAGAAAGTATTTGTGCTGTCTGTAGGAAGCTGCAGGCTCTGCAGTGAATGCACTTACCCTGATGCTCCCTGCCGTTTCCCGGAGCTGCTGCATCATCCCATAGAGGGCTACGGCCTGAATGTCAACGAGCTTGCCGAAAGCTGCGGCATCACCTACAACAACGGAAAGAATACTGTCACTTATTTCGGAGCGCTGCTGTTCTGATCCTGCCGTAGGCAGTTCCCATGAGGGAGTGCTCTCCCGGTTCTGCTGTCATCTGAAAATCAAGCTCTTTGCTGAAGATCATAACTATGTCGCTGCCGCCAAACAGGAAGTAGCCCAATGGGTCTCCTTTTCTGACCTTGGCTCCTGCAGCGATATTTTTTTCGAAATTCACCGAGGCTACTTGGCACATCCCAACAGGCACTATGGCAACATAGCCTCCGCCATCGGTCTCGACTATGACAACGCCTCTGGTCTCTATGGACTGCCAGTCGAAACGCTCGGGATAATAGGCTTTGTAACGGCCGGCCTTTGCATCCCAAGTGATCACCCCGCCGGGAGCGTCATCCTGGGGAATTAAAATGACTTCCCTTACAGTGCCGCTCACGGGAAAGTGGTATCTGTGATAGTCGTTCACATCCAGAAGGGTATGCGTGAGCTTTCCGTTTCTGAAGCAGTCCTTGTATTTGCTGTCTCCGAGCAAAGCGGAAACGTCCTTAAGTGTCCCGGTTTTGACCGCAAGTCCTGCTATTTCCTGTTCCGTTTCTGCTATGACCCGGCTGTTCTCATCTATGTTCCAAACACCCTGTGGCACGGAATCCGCCGGGGAGACTGTTATGCTGTCATCCTCGGGGGCGGCAATAGGTCTTACAGAGGGATACGAAAGTCTTCTGGCAAAGAAATCGTTGAAGGAACGCCAGTTTTCGGGGCTTTCGTAGGTGCCGTCATCCAGATGGAAGTCCCTGTTGGCCAGAACGTTCCGGTAATATTCTTCGTTCCAGGATGCTTCTGTGCTCAGATAGAGGCCTGAGCCGGACAGGAATTTTATGAACCAGCTTCTGAAGGGCTCGTGATAGAGCAGCGAATTGTGATAATAGCCCTTGTCTGCAAGTTCATCCAGGGGCTGTTCGCAGACAAAATAAAGGCAGCCCATCCCCTGATCTATCTTATCGTAAAGTGAATGGAATTTCCCTTCGGGATGGATCTCCCAGGGCATCGCACGGAAGCATCTGTCGATAAAGGCATAGTACGAAGGCAGATCACTGACGGGATTAGTCTCCGGGTCCGGATTCGCTTTAAAAGCCTTTGCTATGGACTTTTCCAGGAGCGCCTTAAACTCCGGATCGCCTTCGGAAATCTGAATGAGTTCCCGGGTTATATCCTCGTGATACGCACTGCAGCCTGTACTGCAGCTGTTTTGTTTTTTGGTGTCCATCTTGCGCTCCGTAAAGAATCATCCTTTGCTGTCTTATCCTTTAATGAATCTATCCCATCCATAATGGTTTTTATGATAGGATCAAATAATGCTCCCGGATTCTGTTTTTTCTTGAATGTCTTTTTTGTGGCCTCCAGCTTTTTAACGATGCTGTTAAGGGACCCTTTGAGCAGGTCCTGCATCGCCAGGGCATCTTTCGTGGACAACGGCTGATTATTATCGTGAATGAGCGGCATGATCCCATATCCTTTCTGAATCTCAGATGTCTTCATTGTAGTAAACAACAGTTCCTATTGCAATAGCTTTAGATAGATGACAGCAATAAGGCATACTAAGGGCATTTGGTATGGCGCTGATACTGTTTATTGCAGGTAGTGCCTCTTCAGGCAGAGCATTTGAAAAGATGTAAGCCATTTCAGCTCGTGTAAGAAAAGCCACACTGTTAATACTATACCCCATATATTACAGCTCTCAATGTTGTATTCCATTCAATCGTTCCAAACAATGGTTTTAGTTCTTTAGAGAGTCAAATAGCATTGCCGGGAAAATATATACATCTGTCAGAGAACATATTTTGTCCCGGGCAGATCAAATCTATCCCGAAGCATATTCATCAGCAGTTCCGCTATGGGTGTAAAGGTTTGGTACTTCCTCCAGATCACGTACATCTCAAGCGGCGGTACATCCCGGAATGGTCGGAACACGAGGCTGCTGTCAGGGCCTGTATCGATCAGGTGATCCAGCACGACCGCGTTCCCCATACCGGATCTCACCATAACAGAGCCATTAAACGCCAGGTTGTAAGTCGCGACGATATTAACTTCCCCTCTATCAAGGCCGAACCATTGCGGGAATTCGTGATTCGTCCACTGTTTTGAACAGATCAGCGGCATGCCCTTGAGTTCTGAGATCGTGAGGTCCTCTTTCTGTGCGAGCGGGTCTTTTTTCTGCATGAGAAGCCCCCAGCTGTCTTTTGCCGGCACCTTCAGATAGTTGTACTTTGACAGATCCACATAGCTCATGACCATGGCAAAATCCAGCAGGCCTTTATCCAACCTGTCGCAGACCGAGTCCAGATCGCCGCTGTAAATGTTGCAGCGAATCTTCGGATACTCCTTCTGCAGATCACGGACCACATCCGCAAAAAGACCCATAGCCTCAGACTCCGGGGCACCGACATAAATATCCCCGCTGTTGATCTCCTCCAGAGATCTGAACTCTGCTTCCGTTTTATCTACCAGTGACAATATATCCTCTGCCCGCTCCCTAAGGAGCATCCCCGCCTCTGTCAGATGTATGCTGTAATTGGAGCGGATAAAGAGCTTTGTGCCAAGCTCGTTTTCCAGTTCCTTAAGCTGCTTCGACATGGTTGGTTGTGAGATAAAGAGCCGTTCGGCAGCCCTTGTCATATTTTCCTCTCTTGCTGTTTCCAGAAAATACCGCAATACTCGTATTTCCATCAGATCACCTCATACCTTTTGTGACTCCTGGCCCGTTTCCGGATATTCTATATTAGAATATCTGGAAATTCAATATAGCTATTGGACATTTCTCTGTGCTAAAGGTATTCTTTCATTAGAAACAGAACAATTATTCAAAAGAAGGAGCTCCCGATTATGGCCGCTGCCAATAATCAAACCGAATGTCTGCAGCAGAATCTGCTGGATGCCAAATGCGGTAAAGAACTGAGAGAACAATGTATGGCACTGTCAGAACAAGGACTGCAGGTACGGATGATCTCACTTCTCAGGTCACACAGGACAGAGCTTCTGGATACGATACATGAGTATCAGAAAGCACTGGATAGTCTGGATTACTTGCTGTTCAAGACAGAAAAAATGAAAAAAGCGGGTACAACGCCATGACAAAAAAGCAAGTAATGATTGCTCTCGTATTGGGGACAGTCCTTTCACTTTCCGCATGCACTGCAGCCCCGGCGGCATCCAGCCAGAAGGAAGCTCCCAACTCACAGACTGTACAAACCGCTGAAGAAGAAGCTGCAATAAGTATGGAGCTGCAGGAGGCTCAGGCAGAGACTACAGAGGAGGTTCGGGAAACCATGCTGCAGATGATGATCGGTGAAGCAAAAGTGAATGTCTCCTGGGAGGACAATGACTCCGTAGCAGCGCTGAAGGCGCTCTGCAAGGATGCACCGCTTACCATTCAGATGTCCGAGTACGGCGGCTTTGAACAGGTAGGTCCGATCGGCACCCGTCTTCCCTCAGCCGATGTTCAGACCAGGACATTCGCCGGAGACATCGTGCTGTACTCATCCAGTCAGATCGTCGTATTTTATGGTTCCAATTCCTGGGCCTATACAAGGCTCGGGCATATTATAGATCAGGATGCGTCCGGAATGGCTGCCCTTCTTGGCGGCGGCGACGTGACCATCACCATCAGCATGGAGGAGGCAGAATGAAGATACTGGTATTAAACGGCAGCCCTCATCTGAACGGGCCGACCTCGGACATGGTCGAAGCGTTTTCTCTGGGAGCAAAGGAAGCCGGGAACGAAGTAAATGTGATCAATGTGGCTCATAAAAACATTCGGGGCTGCATGGCCTGCGAATACTGCAGGGAGAAGGAAAAGGGCGTTTGCATTCAGAAGGACGACATGCAGGACATTTATCCGGAGATACTCTCCTCGGATATGGTCGTGTTCGCCTCCCCGATCTACTACTTTACACTCTCGGCACAGCTGCAGGCAGCGATCCACCGGACTTATTCCATCGACATTCCGAAGAATGTCAAAAAGGTTGCCCTGATCATGAGCTCCGGCAGTCCTTACGTTTATGGACCGGCAATTACACAGTATTATCAGTCCATAGTGGAATACTGGGGCGTGGAAAACGCAGGGATCTTTACGGCAAATGGTAAACAGAACAAATCCCAAGAAAAACGAGACGAGCTGTACAGGTTCGGCAAAGGTCTGAAAGGCTGAAATTCTTAGGATAATTAAGGTAATCCATGGATCAGGCCAATGCCTGCCCGTCTCAGGCGTCCGATATGGGCAGATATGTGAAGGGACAGGCCATCCAGGTCTCCAACGGAGCTTTCCTGCAGATAAATAAATGACATATTATGAACTTGATCAGTCGATAACAGAAAGGAAAAACAAATGAACTTCACTCCTGAAAAGAAACTGGGCTTCGGCCTCATGAGGCTTCCGCAGAATTCATCAGATGCGGCAGATATCGATCTGGAACAGGTAAAGCAGATGGTGGACCTGTTCCTGGAAAAAGGCTTCACCTATTTTGACACCGCCTGGATGTACAATGGCTTCTCCAGTGAAAAGGCGGTAAAGGAAGTTCTGACATCCCGCCATCCGAGGGAGTCATTTACTCTGGCAACCAAGCTCCATGCCGGGTTCGTGCACTCCTTTGAGGACCGAGACAAGGTATTTAACGCACAGCTGGAAAAGACCGGCGCTGGGTATTTCGACTATTACCTGCTGCACGGCATTGAGGCTGGCATGCTTCCGACTTATGAAAAATACGACTGCTTCTCCTGGCTGCTTAAGAAAAAAGCAGACGGGCTGGTAAAACATGCGGGATTCTCCTTCCATGACCAGCCGGAGCTTCTGGACCGGATCCTTACAGAGCATCCGGAAATGGAATTTGTCCAGCTGCAGATCAACTACCTGGACTGGGAAAGCGAATGGGTCAGGAGCAGGGCTTGCTACGAGGTCTGCGTAAAGCATGGAAAACCCGTCATAGTCATGGAGCCCGTAAAGGGCGGGACCTTGGCAAATGTTCCGGAAGAGGCTCAGAAACTGTTCGCGGCTGAGGACTCCTCCATGTCCGTGCCCAGCTGGGCGATCCGCTTTGCCGCATCCCTTCCTAATGTGATGGTAGTGCTTTCCGGCATGAGCTCTTTTGCTCAAATGCAGGACAACCTGAGCTATATGGAAGACTTCAAACCGCTGACGGACAAAGAAAAAGATGTTTGCTTCCGGGTGGCGGATATCATCAACAGCCAGATCACTGTGCCCTGCACTGCCTGCCACTACTGCACGGAAGGTTGTCCCATGAATATCGCTATTCCGGAGTATTTCTCCTTGTACAATGAAGATATGCGGGAGAATCTCGAAGAGAAGGGCTGGACTATCAACTTCACGAATTATGAGCTTCTGTCTAGAGAGAGAGGCAAGGCAAAGGACTGCATCGCCTGCGGCCAGTGCGAAAGCGTATGTCCTCAGCATCTTTCGATCATAGATTTCCTGAAAGACGTTTCTGCGCACTTTGACAAGTAAAACAATGTGGATTTGAACCCTCTGATTTCATAAAATAGTGAAGAAAACCAGGTGCTGTGCATATCCGTCATCCTCATCTCTGATGCAGCATTCACACGCAAAACAAAACAGCCGCCTGATGGCGACTGTTTTTTGGTGGAACAAACCAATCAATATCCGAAATGTGTCAACTGATGCGCGGCGATATGTGTATGATCAGATTCCGTATGCGACGATCCCCGCCAGGGCTGACAGGCAGATCAGCAGGATGGGTGAAATTCCGCCCTTTTTTATCTTTCTGGAACCAAAGTATACCGCTCCCAGCACGAGTGTAAGGATCAGAGGCCGGATCAGCAGAGCATTGTCCCGGATGACAATGCCGTTTCTGATGATCATGAAGACGCCGGTGGCAAGAATGATGCCGATCATGCACGGCTTTAACCCTCGAAGGACTGCCTGTACATAGGGGTTTTTCAGGACTGTTTTTAATAGCGCTGTTACCAGCAGGATAATGATAAAGGATGGAAGTACGACGGCCAGTGTCGCGACCAGTGAGCCGAGTATTCCAGCCTTTGAGCTGCCGACATAGGTGGCCAGATTCACCATGATGGGACCGGGAGTGCTCTCGCTCACGGCAATCATATAAGTCAGCATTTCATCGTCCAGCCAGCCATAGGAAAGAACAACATCACGGATCAGCGGTATCGCGCCATATGCGCCGCCGAAAGCAAAACAGCCGACCTTGAGAAACCCGATAAATAATTCCAGAAGGATCATTTCCCGGCACCTCCTTTAGCGGCAGTCTTTTTTACCATGAAGATGATCAGGCTGATAAGCCCTGCGGCAAGCATCAGGATGATCGATGAGATCCTGACAGAAAAGATATCGATCAGCAGCATTGCCGCAAACGCGCAGAGCATAAACGCCCTGGGCATCACTTTTTTCTGCATCTTCTGAAGCATTTTAACTGCGGCGTCCAGGATCAGGATCCCGACTGCGATCTTAATTCCCTGAAAGGCGTGTGCGATCCAGGTGATCTCAAGAAAATGGTCCAGAAATTTCGATATCGCAAAAATGATGCAGAATGATGGGAGGATCATTCCGATCGTTGCGATCAGTGCTCCCAGAAAGCCTTTCTGTTTGTAACCGACATAAGTTGCGCAGTTTATTGCGATCGGACCGGGGGTGGACTCAGCGATCACAGTGATGTCCATCATCTCGTCATGGATGATCCAATGTTTTTTCTCCACACATGTGTTTTCAATCAGCGCGATCATGGCATAACCGCCGCCAAAGGTAAACAATCCAATCTTTGCAAAAGTCAAAAAAAGAGATATCAGCATAGATTCCTCCGCAGGTTGAAATCAATGGCAGCTGTGTTCTCCGCAGCTGTTACCATGATGGCAGTCATGCTCTTCGCCCTGTTCATGGTCGTGATGATGGCACTCTGTGTCTGGGTCATAAACGAGGCTGCCCGCGAGAAAGTCGTTCACAACCTCATCCACATTTCCGCCAGCTCCGGGAAGCAGCTTTATTCCGGCTTCATCAAGCGCCATTCTGGCTCCCATGCCGATTCCGCCGCAGATCAGGGTCTCTACCTCAGCCGCACGAAGGAATCCCGCAAGGGCACCGTGTCCGGTCCCGTTGGTATCTATGATCTGTGCAGACTTGATCTCTCCATCAGCAATATCGTAGATCTTGAACTGTTCGGTCCTTCCGAAGTGCTGGCCGACCATCTCGTTTTCATATGTTACTGCGATTCTCATGATGTTTTCTCCTTTTTCATTGATTTCGGCTGATGCCGATATGCTGTCGATCCGGTAGGCTCCGCCCGTGATACGGATACGTTTCCCGTTGACCATTGCATCTGCAAGCTTGTAGCGTGCATTCTCATAGATATTTGTTACCGTCGCTCTTGAAACACACATGGCAGAAGCGCATTCTTCCTGCGTCATCTTTTGATAATCGATCAGGCGGATCGTTTCATACTCGTCCAGTGTGAAGGGAATTGTTTCGGTAATCTCCGTGTCTTCAGGAACAAAGCTCCAGTGATTGGGATATCCGTATATGCGTCTGCATCTTTTAGGTCTCGGCATAAGGGCTCCTTTCTGGCATATGTCAATAACTGAAGGTATGATAACGCCATTCCTGGCATATGTCAATTATATGTTTCGGATAGAATAAAAATCCGGGGACTGATTTGCGTATCAGCCGCCGGCCATGTAATGGTCTTTTCCAGCTATTTGATTCTGGCAAACTTGTCCCGGATGTTGTATTCACACGTAAAACAAAACAGCCGCCTAAAGGCGACTGTTTGTTATGGTGGATCATCAGGGACTTACGCGTATCTGCTTGCGCAGATCCGCCGTCCTGCGCTCGCCTTGGGCGTGCTCGGACCAGAAGGCTCCACTGGAGCCTTCTGCCCTTTCGGGTTCTCGTCCCTGATGTATGATTTTACAGATAAAGCAAAAGACCTGTCTAGTGACAGGTCTTTTACTTTATGGTGGATCATCAGGGACTCGAACCCTGGGCACCCTGATTAAGAGGCAGGTTCTCTACCAACTGAGCTAAAGGTGCTCATCTGTGCACCCTCAAAACTGAACAGAGTACTTATTCCAAGCAAGGCGCCTGCATTCTTCCTGTAGGTCAAGCCCTCGGGTTATTAGTACCGGTCAGCTGAACACGTTACCGTGCTTA
>JAEEGL015240669.1_pt1 | contig 33392 bp, 26 predicted proteins | sample 9134231 | NCBI WGS metagenome assembly JAEEGL01 (sample SAMN16246548, study PRJNA631951) | gut metagenome | biome: gut microbiome; feature: rumen; material: fiber-attached | host: Bos | place: Iran: Karaj | collected 2018-10 | reverse complement strand
AGATCGTCGATGCGCCGATATACCAGTTATTGCCGCTGCGGCGCGCCGTGACATTGAACTGCATCGGTCTGCCGTCGAGCACCTTCATGTCATCCCAGACAACCGGAACATCATTCAGGAAAGGCAGTGCAGAGGAGCCTTCATAGGTATAAACGGAGTGTGCAAAGTGCTGAAGACCGGATTCAATCGTGACAACGTCAGCAAGTGCAAAGCCTGCGGTCGCCTTGCTGTTCAGAACCGGAATGCCGGTCGGCGTGAAGTCAGCGGAACCGGCTACACATCTCGTAAAAGTATACGAAACACGGTTCTCCAGCGACGGGCTCGTGAACCACTTGTAATACTCGGTACCGTTGATCGCCTCAAACGAAACAACATTCGGATAGGTGCGGCTCTCACCGCGCGGCAGTGTACAGCCGTGGAACAGAACCATCAGCTTATTCTTCGCTGCAATCGTTGCGCAGAGATACATCTGCTTCATGGTCTCCTGCGTGTCGCTCTCGTAGTAGTCAACCTTGACGCCCTTGACACCGAGACCGCTGACGCGCTCGAATTCACGCTTGATCGTCGCTTCGTCAAGCAGCGAGTAATACGGGTAAGCCGGATGTCCCTGGCTGTCCTTATAGCCGCTGTGACCGGTATTGTTGACGCCGTACCAGAGCCAGATGCCGACGCCCTTTTCCGCACCGTAATCACACAGCTCCTTGATCTTTGCGGCACTGTCGTCCCACATCGCCCAGCCGAAGTCAACGGTGACATATTCCCAGCCGTTCTCTGCGGCGAAGTCAATGTAATCCTTCTGCGTATGGTATTCAACCGGCGAATCACCACCGCTGCTCCACCACGACCATGTCATCTTGCCAGGCTTGATCCAGCTGGTATCCTCCAGTCTGGAAGGCGGATTCAGGTTGAGAACCAGCTCGCTCGACGCCATTTGATTGAGCGAATCGCCGATCACAACTGCACGCCACGGTGTCTGGAACGCCTTGTCAAAGGAGATGCCTCTGACCTTCTGACCACCCTTATAGCGCAGACTGTGATAATTGCCGACAAACTGCAATGCGCCTGCACAGTACGGCGTTTCCTCGTTGAAGACATTTGCCTCGGTGACCGTGACCCAGAAATGACCGTCAATCACGCCGGTATACGGGCAGGAGTAAGTTGCATTCGTTTCATTTGCACGGTCGCGCGGCAGCTCGACCATATCCCACTCATAGGTATTGTTCGGCCAGTTGCCCCAGAAGGTGCAGTTGCCCGGGAACATGACCTGCGTCTGCTCCTCCTTGATCGAAGCGCCGTGATTGAGTCCGTAGCGGACGCCGACACCGTCGTCATAGGCACGTAGCGTGACGGTCAGTGTGCTGCTGCCCTTTGTCAGCGGGAACGTAACCTCCGTATAGTGGTTGCGGATTGTCATATGCTTGCCGTAAGGCATCTTGTAGGTCTCGTCATACTCCTTGACGGTACCGGCAGGATCGGTGCCGAAGCCGCTTGACAAATCCTCGGTATTCGTTACAAGACCGAGACGGGACGGCTGAATCACGACAGACTCAATGCCCTCGCTCATCTTGTTGACGGAATAATAGTATCTGCCGTTGCCGTCGCGCCAGAATTTTGCGGTCAGTGTGCCGTCCGGCGAAACCGCCTGCAAGGACGGAACACTCGTGATCGCGGTGCCGTCCGGCGCACGGGAGCCCTCCGGATCAGACGAAGCCTCGCCCTCCGTGATCGTATCCGTCTCAAAGGTGTAATAGAGCGTCGGATCCGTCGGCTTCAACTGCTCCGGACCGTTTGAAATCGTGATCGGATAATTATAGAACTCCACATCGTCGATCTTTGCACGCAGATCGTTGTCATTGTAGAGCGAATGACCGATGCCGCAGTAGGTATACGAGGAAAGCAGTCCCTCGCCGAACAGGCTGGCACAGGTTGCAGCGAGATCATCCGCGCCCTCGCCGGACTTGGACAGTTCCTCGCCGTCAAGATAATAGGATGCGCCCGTCGGCTTGTATACGACCGCAAGGTCATGCCAGTCGGAATCCGGTGCGGCGCTGAGCGTAAAGATCGAACGGTGCTTATTATCATTCTCAGTACCGTCCTTGCCGGCAAAGATACTCGCACGGAACGCCGTCTTGTTGTTCAGGTCCATGGAAATATCCGCCGAGCTGTAGCTGGAGGAATTGCCGCTGCCGAATGCAATCGGCGCAAACTGGAAGATTCTCGAATACTGCGCTGCGGATGAATCCAGCTTGATCCGCATCTTGATCGCAAAACCGTCCTTGCAGCCGGATTTGAACAGCTCCGGCAGCTGGAGCCAGCCCGAACCGAATGCGCCGCCGCCGAGCGAAAGCACATTGGATTTCCGGTCTGAATCATAAATAACAGCCGCACTGCCGCCGCGGATGACGGCATCCCCTTCTCCGGTTACGCTTGCAACCTTGGCGTTGTTGTAGACAGTCGCAGCCTGTACGATCTGTCCGCCTGACTGTCCCGGTATAACCGGCGGCATCTGCGTCAGCAGACAGAGCGCCAGCGCGAAGCTGCACGCCTTTTTCAAATTTCCCTTTCTCACTGTTTAATCCTCCTATAAATCCAATAAATAAGATAAAAATATAACCTCAGGCAGTACAGGTGCGAATTAAATGTATCTTTCATATAGTTATTCTGCACCCCATATAACCTCTATTTACCATTATACACGTATTGAACAATGGTTTCAATATAAAAAATGAAGATTTTAGGCAGAAAATACATTTTATTATTTGGCCGCCTGTACACAGATTTCAGCACAACAAAGAGCCGCATGCACAACTTGTACTGTGCATGCGGCTTCGCATATATAATATTTCAGTTTATTCGGGGCGAAACAGCATCCGCATAAAGTTGTATAAATGTGAAATAACGCTGTGATAATCGTGTCCGCTCTGCGTCATCACATGGAACAGGTGCTGCGTACCGTTCTCTGTCAGCATGTCATGATAGCGGTACGGATAATCGAGCACCGCATCATCATGCTCTGCCGCGCTGATCAGCAGCAGATACGGACGGTTCTCCGGAAAGCAGAACTGCTCCGGCTCCAGCGTATAGGGCGGATTGCCGACCTCGCGCACCACACCCGATGCCGGACACACCGCGCCGGTAAATCCGAATACATCAGGATGCGTGAACCCGATTGTCAGCGAAACTCTACCGCCTGCCGAACAGCCGGTGATCGCGGTATGCGCTCTGTCCTCATCGACGGAAAATGTACTGTTGATAAACGGACGGAGGTCGCGCATCAGGTCTTCTGCAAAGCGGTCGAAATTGCGCCAGTTTTCCGGATCAAGCCCCGTGCATTCCGGCATATCCTTACTGCAATAGATGTACGGCGAAACCACGATCATTTCCTCCGCTTCGCCGTCCGCGATCAGATTGTTCAGCATCACGCTGACACAGACTCTGTCCTCGGCAATCCAGTCCTCGGTATCGCCGGAGCCGTGCAGGATATACAGCACCGGATATTCTTTTTCATCGGAATAATCCGCAGGCAGCAGCACATTCACGCCCGTCCTGCGGCAAGCTGTATGCGAATAATAATAGTATTTTTCAAATTCCGGATAGACAATATCCTCACGCCGTTCGAGAATCTCATCCGGCTGCACCTCGGCGATCTCTTGTTCGCAGCGTTCCATGTAAAGCTGCTCCGGCGGCGTTTCCGTGACCGTCGTGACCGTTGTTTCCGTTACTGTTTCAGCAGCGGTTGCCGACGTTGTTGCAGTTGTCGTTTCAGGAACAGTCTCCGCAGAGGATTCCGTCGCCTGCTTTTCGCCGCATCCGCAGAGCAGGAGTCCGCAGAACAGCATGCCTGCAAAGATTTTTCTCATAGCACATTCCCCCGTAACAGAAAATATCTTTTTCATTTATTACAGCTATTATAGCACACTGCCGTACGTATTTCAAGCATCCTGCCGATTTCACTTGACACGGCATCCCGATTCTGTTATACTGAATATGCTGCGCTTCCGGAAATAAGCAGAACAGGGCGGCATTCGCAAAACTGTCAGCCCGTTCTGCATGCGGCAATTCTTCCAAATGTATCCGGAAACATTGCGGAGACTTGGCATAATGCCATAAAAATGAGCCGGAAATCTTGTATCCTTCCGGCTGCTGTAGTATAATAATTCAGGTTAAACTGACAACTTTTGTATTTTATGAAATCAACAGAGGTAACACTATGGAATCACCGAATCTCAAACCGAAACGGCAGGGCACCGGCAGCTTTCAGCTGATTGTCGGCGGCTTTTTTGTGCTGATTCTCTGCGGTGCGCTGCTCCTGATGCTTCCGATTGCATCGCAGGACCGGCAGGTCACACCGTTTATTGAAGCACTGTTCACATCGGTCTCCTGCACCTGCGTGACCGGACTGATCGTGCAGGATACGGCGACGCACTGGTCTCTGTTCGGTCAGATGATTATTCTGCTGCTCATTCAGATCGGCGGCATGGGCGTCATTACGGTCGCGCTTGCGATCATTCGCATAACCGGCAGAAAAATCGGACTGAAACAGCGCAGCATCATGCAGGAGTCCATTTCCGCCCCGCAGATCGGCGGCATCTTAAAGCTGACCGGTTTTATCCTCAAGACCTCAGCGGTCATCGAGCTGATCGGCGCAGCATTGCTCAGTCCGGTGTTTATCCGTGATTTCGGCGTCGCCAAAGGGCTTTGGTACGCGCTGTTCCATTCCGTATCGGCTTTCTGCAATGCAGGCTTCGATCTGCTCGGCGTGCGTGAAAAATTCTCCTCGCTGACAACCTACAGTGACAATGCCTATTTTAATATTGTCATCATGCTGCTCATTATTATCGGCGGCATCAGCTTTATGACATGGAGCGATGTCCGTACATATAAGCTCCAAATCAGACGCTATTCACTGCAAAGCAAAATCATTCTGATGATTACCGCATTTCTGATTTTTGTACCGGCAGCCTGCTTCTTTTTCTTTGAATACAATCAGGAACCGATTGTGAAGCGCATTCTCTGCTCCCTGTTCCAGTCGGTAACAGCGCGTACCGCCGGCTTCAATACCGCGGACCTTGCCGCAATGCATGAATCCGGCACCGCGCTGATGATTATGCTGATGCTGACCGGCGGCGCGCCGGGCTCAACCGCAGGCGGCATGAAAGTCACAACGATTGCGGTGCTGTTTCTCTCGGCAGTTGCCGTGTTCCGCAGAAAGAATGATGTCACGAGCTTCAACCGCCGCATTCCGGAAGATGCAGTCCGCAATGCAGGCGCGATTCTGTTTATCTATGTCTGCCTGTTCATGACAGCGGGCATTGCAATCAGTCTGATTGAGGGGCTTCCGCTGCTGACCTGTCTCTTTGAAACGGGCTCTGCCGCCGGTACTGCCGGTCTGACGCTCGGCATCACGACCTCTCTTTCGACCCCTTCGCACATCATGCTCATGCTGCTGATGTTCTTCGGCAGAATGGGCGGTCTTACGATGATCTACGCAGCGGTACCGTCCGGTGCAGGCGAATCTGCCCGTATGCCGCTGGAAAAAATCAATGTCGGATAAAGGAGAAACCATATGAAAGCGATTCTGATTATCGGTGTCGGCACATTCGGCGCACAGATTGCCAAGCGCATGACCGAGCTGCGCTGCGAAGTCATGGCAGTGGACAGCAACGAGGAGCGTATCAATGAAATCCTGCCCTATGTCACAAACGCACGCATCGGTGACAGCACAAACGAAGAATTCATGCGTTCGCTCGGCGTCCGCAATTATGATGTCTGCATTGTCTCCATCGGCGACAATTTCCAGAATTCCCTTGAAACGACCGCTCTGCTGAGCGAACTGGGCGCACAGAAGGTCATTTCGCGTGCCTCGAACGATGTGCAGATGAAGTTCCTGCTCCGCAACGGCGCCGATGAGGTTGTCTATCCGGAAATGCAGATGGCAATGCGCATTGCAACGAAATATGCATCGGACAGCATCCTCGATTTCATCCAGCTCGACAGCAGCTATTCGATCTATGAGATGAAAGTGCCGCGCGAATGGGACGGCAAAAACCTGATGCAGCTTGATCTGCGCAAGAAATTCAAGCTCAATATCATTGCGTACCGCCACAAAGGACAGGTCGATGTTCCGATGCCGGATACCGTCTTTTCCTCGGAGGATGTGGTATTTGTTGTCGGCAGCAGCAGGGATATTCAAAAATGCTTCCGTGTATGATCTGCACCGCCCCTTCCGATTCGGAAGGGGTTCCTGTTGTTATACTGAATAACATCTTAAATTTATCATAAGATTGCGGAAAGTGGCAATTCTGTTATTGACACCGCTTTCCGAAATGTGCTAAAATATGGCTAGCCAAATAAACACTGTAAATCAATAAACACATGAAAGGACATTTGAATCATGGCAAAAAAAGGGAAAAAGAAAATCGGATGTATCATCTTCATTGTAATTTTTATTGCAGTGATTGCCGGACTGGTCATTTTCCTGATGAAAATGGCTTCCAAAGGCATCGCAATGCTGAGCTACGTGCCCTACGGTGAGATTGCAGTCAAGGATCTTTCCGAATATGTCAATGTCTCGGGCAATGTTTCCAGCAGCGACTCCTATAATGTTACGGCAGAGGTGCTGCAAAAGGTTACGAAGCTCAATGTCAAGGTCGGTGACAGCGTCAAAAAGGGCGATGTCCTCTGCGAGCTTGATACGACCTCTTTGCAGGAAAAATATGATAAGCTCGCAGCATCCGCCGGCAAGGCACAGGATGCAGAATCCTATAAGAGCGGCATTCTCCGCCGCAATCTGACGGATGCGAAAAACAATAAGGCAAGTCTGCTCAACAAGGCACAGAATGCGATCAATAACGCAATCTCTGCACGCGATACTGCCTACGACCGCTATAATCTCGCCGTTGAGCAGTATAACGCACTGATTGAAAAGATCAATGCAGGTGAGGATGAATCCGGCGAACTGCAAAAGCAGGCAGATACGCTCCAGGAGCTAATTGACGAACTCTATCCGAAGCTCCCCTCCTTTGATGCTGCAATCGAAGAGGCACGCGCTGCCTATACCGAAACTGCCGAAACCGCTGATAAGCTCATTCAGTCTGCGCAGGATGCAATCGACGCAGAGCAGTATTCGACCGGCAATGACTCCGTCGATGATGAGCTGAAGGAATTGCAGGAGCAGATCGACGCCTGCAAGATCACCGCACCGGCAGACGGTGTCATTACCGCACTCAATGTCTCTGAGGGTACGATTCCGATGAACAATAACCTCATGATGATCGAGAACACCGATTCGCTTGTCATCCGCGGCAAGGTCAATGAGGCAGATATTCTCCGCATCAGCGAGGGCATGAAATGTGAGATCAAGACGACTGCGACCGAGGAGGAGATTATCCCCGGCAGCGTCAAGCGTATCGAGCGCATTCTCTCCTCCGGCTCCGATGCATCTGCGGGCGGCTATACCGTTGAAATCTCCATTGACGATCCGAAGAGCAGACTGCTGATTGGTATGTCTGCAAACGCAAAGATTATTCTCAGCAAGGTCGAAAATGTTTTGAGCGTCCCCTATGACGCTGTCCGCGGCGGTGAAAACGAAGGCTACTTTGTCTTTGTCTGCGAGCCTGCCGATCAGCAGGGCATGGTCAAGGTCGTGAAAAAGGATATTGAGATCGGCTTTGAAGGCGATTTCTTTACAGAAGTTACCAAGGGCGACCTCAAGGAAGGCGACATTGTCCTGACAGATTTCTTCAGCGACACAACGACAATCGAAGACGGCGCTGTGATTCCTGATCCGAAAATGATGAAGGAATTGAAGAATGCATCATAAGCACAGAATTCGGAGGTCAAAGGAATGTTTATTTTAGAAAACATCCGGCTGGCATTCGGTGCGCTTGTGAACAACAAGATGCGTTCGCTACTGACAATGCTCGGTATTATCATCGGTATCAGCTCGGTTATCACAATCACAACAATCGGCAGCTCACTCAAAACGACACTTGCAACGAACCTCAATTCATTCGGCAACAACGGATTCTATCTTCGTTATGATGTAAAGCCGGATGAGGACGGAAACTATGATTACAGCAGGCTCACCAGTGACGATTTCTGTACAAGCGAAATGCTGGATGAGCTCTACAAAAGATTTGAAGGAAAATATCTGGTCTGCAATGAAGCAAACATCGGTGCAGGCACACTGCGCAACAGCAAAAATCAGATGCTGTCGGTCGGTCTGAACGGCATGTCGGAAGGTGCAATCAAGGCGCAGAAAGCCGTTCTCCGTCTGATCGGCGGAAGATATATCAATGATGCAGACGGCAAGCAGCACAAGCATTCCTGTGTCGTCTCTGACGTCTTCGTGGAACAGTATTTTCTCGACGGAAGCGATCCGATCGGAAAAAGCATCACTATTGACATTGCCGGTCTGTGCAATACGGAATTCGTCATCGTCGGTGTCTACAAATTCCCAGCTGCATTTGAAAAGCAGCTGGATCCCGGCACTGCGCTCATGGACAAAACAACCTTCGTATATGTTCCGTATGAGATCGCGCTTGATCTGACCGGTCAGAAAAAAGCAGACAGCAAATATCCGCAGATCAATGTACGTGCAGACAACTACGATAAAGAACAGTGTCAGAGAGAGCTTCAGAATTTCTTTGATGAAATGTCAGCGAATACAAATGCCGAATATGTTGTAAACAGCGATCAGGATGATCAGAAGCAGAATGATATGATCCTGACAATCATTACAGTCGTGATCTCGGTCATTGCGGCAATCTCGCTGCTCGTCGGCGGCATCGGCGTTATGAATATCATGCTCGTCAGCATCACGGAGCGCACCAGAGAAATCGGCGTGCGCAAGGCAATCGGCGCAAAGAGCAAGACGATCCGCAATCAGTTCCTGATTGAAGCGATCATCATGTGTCTGACCGGCGGCGGCATCGGCATTCTGATCGGCATTATCAACGGTCTCCTCGTCGGCATCATCGGCACCAAGCTGATTTATCATTTCTTCCCGCTCTATGCAGAGCTTGTCACGATCAATGTCAAGCCTTCGTTCCTTGCAATCTTCATTTCGGTTATCTTCTCGCTCCTGATCGGTCTGTTCTTCGGAACTTATCCGGCATCCAAAGCGGCGAAGATGAACCCGATTGACGCACTGCGTTACGAATAAACCAATTCCATTTTCTTTACTCTTTGGGAATCCCCTTCCGGCTCCGGAGGGGGATTCCTGTTTTCATATAATATGTGCAATATGATATATAATCGCAAGAAATGGGGATTCAAAGTTATTGACTTTTTTCTTTCGGTCTGCTATAATAAAATTGTATAGCAATAGACAGAAGCTGTACGTACAAATTATACTGGAAAAGGGTGGATTTATATGAAGAATTGGAAAAGGCGGCTCTCTGCGGTCATAGCGTCGTGCATCGCTCTGACTGCAACAGGCATCAGTTCACTTCCTGCACAGGCAGCCAGAACGGTTGCCCTCTCACCGGATGACACCTACGCGATCAATGACGGCGTGTTCGAGGGCTGGGGTACCTCACTCTGCTGGTGGGCAAACCGCGTCGGCTATTCCGATTCGCTCGCACAGAAATGTGCGGATACCTTCTTCGGCGAGAACGGTCTGCGGCTGAATATTGCAAGATTCAATATCGGCGGCGGCGACAATCCCACGCACAATCACATCACGCGCACTGACTCCAATATGCCCGGATACACAAAGTATCAGAACGGGACGGTCACCTATGACTGGTCTGCGGATGCGAACCAGCGCAACGTATTGCAGCGCTGCATCAAAGCCGCAGGTGACGACATGATAGTCGAAATGTTCTCCAATTCCCCGCCGTACTGGATGTGCAAGAGCGGCTGCTCGACCGGAAATAACAACCCCGGTGCGAACAACTTAAAAGACGACTGCTACGATGATTTTGCAGAGTATCTCGCAGAGGTCTGCAAGCATTATGAAGAAGACTGGAATGTCAAAGTACAGTCTATTGATCCCATGAACGAGCCCTATACAAATTTCTGGGGTGCAAACAGTTACAAGCAGGAGGGCTGCCATTTTGATATCGGCAACTCTGAGTCAACAATTCTTCTGGAGCTCCAGAAATCACTGGCAAAGCGCGGTCTGAACGATATTATCATCAGCGCTTCCGATGAAACCTCGATTGATACGCAGATCGCCGCATTCAATGCGCTTTCCGCAGATGCAAAAAAGGCTGTCGGACGCATTGATACGCATACCTACGGCGGCAGCAAACGCACACAGCTCAAGGATCTGGCACTCTCCGCAGGCAAGAATCTCTGGATGTCCGAGGTTGACGGCAAGGGCGAAGCCGGCCAGAATGCAGGCGCTATGGCACCCGGTCTCTGGCTGTCTGAGCGCATTACCGCAGACTGCAACGGCATGAACGCATCCGCATGGATTATCTGGCAGGTCATCGACAGCCATGTCTGTGCAGCCGGCTATAACGGAAAGAAGGACGGCGGCATGCTGAATATGAATGCCGGTTTCTGGGGTACTGCCGTTGCCGACCACGATCAGGATAAGATCGTGCTCTCAAAAAAATACTACTGCTTCGGTCAGTATACGCGCTATATCCGCCCGGGCATGATTATGCTGAACTGCTCCGGCAACACTATGGCAGCATACGACAAGGAAAACGGACAGGTCGTCATCGTTTCCTACAACACATCCGCAGGCAATAATGACATGGTCTACGATCTCTCTGCATTTTCGCAGGTCGGCACCGAAGCAAAGACGATCCGCACGAGCAATTCCGAGGAATGGAAGGATGTCGGCGCATCGAAGCTCAACGGCAGTCAGCTTGCAGTCTCCCTCGCACCGAATTCCGTGACGACCTTCATCATTGACGGCGTCAAGGGCAGCATCGAGCGCGAGAACAAGATCGACCTCAAGGGCAAGCAGGTCACCGGCACGAGCTCGTGGCATGATGATGCCTCGACCGGTCCGGAAAAGGCATTCGACGGAAACAAGGCAACCTTCTTCGACGGCGTCGGCGACGGCTATACGCAGGTCGACCTCGGCGAAGCCTACGACCTCGAGGAATTCGGCTACTGCCCGCGCAACGGCTATGAATACCGCGCAATCGACGGCATGATTCAGGTTTCCGATGACGGACAGGACTGGAAAACCGTCTACACCGTCACGGGCGAGCCAAGCTACGGCATGCATTATTTTAAGCCGGAGACACCGGTCACGGCAAGATATGTCCGGTACGCAGTCCCCTCCGGTGCACCGAAAACCAGTGCGAACAAGGACAGCGTCTACTGCTGCAATATCGCGGAAATTGAGCTCTACGGCAAACTGCATACCGCTGAAACGACCACAACGACCGAGACAGAACCCCCGAAGCCGCAGAAGCTGAAAGGCGATGCCGATGCAAACGGCAAGGTCGCTGTTGCCGATGCGGTCATGCTCGTGAAATATCTGCTCACAGCCGAAAACAAGGTCACCGATCCGGAAGCCGCCGATATGAATGAGGACGGCATCCTGAACGTCACCGATCTCTCCCTGCTCAAGCGCGAGCTTCTCAAATAACGCTCCTGAAACAAGCCGCCCGGCTGTTCGATGCAGAACAGTCGGGCGGCTTTTATGTGCAGAACGGAATCAGATGATTTTTCGTTGCTTTGCAGCGGCTTTCGCGCTGTGTATCGCTTGCTTTTTCGGTTATTATATGGTATAAGCGGGCAGCACCCGCGGGTATTGATCTAAAGTTCGCCAGCAGATAACCCGTATCATAAAGAATACTGCACTTGTATCATAAAGAATACTGCACTCAGCTTGCTTTTTGTAGCATTATATGGTATAATAATAAAGTATGTGCGGGGATGCACAATCAGAAAGAAATCATAAAGCAGGTGAAAATTATGATACTGGGTATTGATCTCGGAACGACATATTCGGTTTGTTCCTATATAGATGACAAAGGCGAGCCGCAGATTATCTCGAATATGGAGGGTCAGCGCACAACGCCGTCCGTTGTATACTTCGAGAACGAAAGCTCAGTGATTGTCGGGCAGACCGCCAAGGAAAACAGCATCTGCTGTCCGGCAGACGTTGTCTCTGCAATCAAAAATCACATGGGCGAGAAGGATTACCGCTTCACGACCTCCTTCGGCCAGAGCTATACACCGGAGGTCATTTCCGGACTGATCCTGCGCAAGCTGGTCACGGATGCCAATCAGTTTCTCGGTACCGAAACGCCGCTGAACCGCGTCGTCATCACGATTCCCGCATATTTCACCGATGCAGAGCGAACCGCAACCGAAAATGCAGCGCGCATTGCCGGTCTGGAGCTCGTCCGCACGATCAATGAGCCGACTGCCGCTGCACTGTATTATGCCGTCAAGAGCAAACTTGATCACGCGAATATTCTGGTCTATGACCTCGGCGGCGGCACCTTCGATGTCACGCTGATCCGCGTGGACGGCAGCGAGGTCAACGTCAAGAGCACCAAGGGCATCAAGAATGTCGGCGGCAGATTCTTCGATGAGGAGATTGTCTCGCAGATTCATGATTATATCGAGGATGAATATGACGTCGATCTCGAGGATGAAGAATATCTCGATGTCTATCAGGAATTGTTCAACCGCGCGGAAAAGGCAAAGATCAGCCTCAGCAGACAGGAAAAGGCTGTCATTCCGATCCGCACCGGCGAATTCAAGGAAAGCTATACGCTGACCCGCGCCGATTTTGAAAAGATCGTTGCCAAGCTCTATAAACGCACGGAATACTGTGTCAAAAGTGCGATTGCGGATGCAGGCATCACCGCAAAGGAAATCGACAAGGTGATTCTGGTCGGCGGCTCAAGCCGGATCCCGTATATCGAGCAGCAGCTCACCGCACTGCTCGGCATCACGCCCTCACATGAGGTCAATCCGGATGAGGTCGTCGCCATGGGTGCGGCACTGTTCGGTAAACAGCTGGAATCTGTCAGCAGCGATACGAAAACCATTTCCGATGTCTGCTCACATTCAATCGGCGTCTCCGCGCTTGACGAATTGACGCTGAAAAAGTACAACCGCATTCTGATTAAGCGGAATACAACCCTGCCTGCCGAAACTTGTCTGCCGTTCCGGACAGCCTCGGAGAATCAGGAGAAGATCGAACTGTCCGTCACAGAGGGTGAATTCAAGGAACTGAGTGATGTCCGTATCATTTCGGAGGCAGAGATTCTGCTGCCGCCGAATCTGCCGAAGGGTACGCGCGTGGAGGTTGCGCTGCGGCTCGATCCCTCTCAGCTGGTACATCTCTGGCTGCGCATTCCGGCAGTCAGCTATGAAACGGAACTCAAATTCAACCGCATCTCCAATCTTTCCGATCAGGAGATCGAAAAGCTCACAGGACTGATCGCAGATTACGACGTCAGCTGAACGATAGAGGTGAATACAAATGGATATCCCAGCGCCAAAGGATGAGAAGGATTATGACAGAATCATGCGCGACAGTGCAGCGCTTTCACCGGCGCAGTGTACTTCCGCACGCGAAGCACATATCATCGGCAAGGCATACGAAATGCACGGCGCATTTTCTGACAGCATACCGTGGTATGTGCAGAGCTTTCTGCTCGATCCCAGCGACGAACGCTTCGGCATGATCGCAGGCGTCTGCCTTGCCGCCGGAAAATACGAAAAATTAGAGGAGTATCTTGCACTGCCGCAGGCTGATACCGAAGGCTATTATTACAATGCAGCACTGTATGAGCTTGCGTTCCGGACGGGTGCGTCTGCCGAAGCACAGATCACGGCACTGGAACGCTTTCTCGATATCCAGTATGAGGCAAGCTATATGCTTCGGCTGGCATCGCTGTATCTCGAAACAGATCAGCAAAAGGAAGCAGAACGGCTCTGCAAGAAAGTGATGCGGCTCTTCCCCGACCATACGCAGGCAAGCAGCTACGCCTCCGATCTGCGGACTGCGATTAAGGCAGGCACCGGACTTGAAGCTGTCCGGCAGAATCCGTGGGTAAAAGATGATGTATTCATGCATCTCACCTTTGATCTGTCAAAGCCCCTGCCGGAAGATGTCCGGATTGCACCGGCGCCGGCTTCCTCTGCCGCAGAAACAACTGCACCGGCGCCGGATAAAACTGCCGAACCGCCGAAAAAAGACAAAAAGCCGAAAATCTCACCGATTGTGGAAAACAGCATGCAGGACATCATCGGCATGGAAACGCTCAAAGCACCGCTGAATGATATCGTCAGTCTCTTGCAGCTCGAAAAACGGAAATCCAAAGCAGAGCTGACGCTGCAAAAGAATCTCCGCATTTTCGGGCCGGACGGCTGCGGTAAGACGACCGCCGCATTTGCTGCCTGCCGTGCACTGCACAGCATGGGGCTCATTGACGATCCGATTCCGGTCATTACTGATTATGATTCGCTGCTCTGTGATTCCGACGAAGAGCTGCACAATAATATTCAGGCACTGTTTCAGAGCGCGGAAAACAAATGCGTGCTCATTGAAAATATCCATGAATTCGACGACGGCAATGCATACGGCGTCGGTTTGAAGATACTCGATCAGCTGACAAAAGCCTTCACGGCGGCAAACGGTGCCGTCCTGCTGATTATCACCGGCCGTGAACAGGAATCGCAGGAGCTGCTCCTGAAAAAGCGGCGTTTTGCCGATCTGTTCATGCTGGATCCGGTCTTGCTCGGGACATATTCCATTGATGAACTGATGCAGATTACCGATGCAATCGCTGCAAAAAGCAGCTTTGTCCTCGAGGAGAATGCAAAGCCTCTGTTCCGGAAGAAGCTGGAAAACGCCGCCGCCCAGACTGATTTTGCCTATGCACGCGATATCGACGGGATGCTCAAATCCTGTATCCGCAATGTTGCAAACCGTCTGCGCGACAAGCGGCGCAAAACCGACAAGGAATATTACATCATCACCGAAGCCGATATCGAAAGCGGCGGCAACGTCGAAACAGTCGAGGAGCTGCTCAGTCAGCTCGAGGGCATGACCGGTCTGCAATCGGTCAAGGAGCAGGTACGCGGCATCGTCCGGCATGAGAAATTGCAGCGCATGAAAGCGGAAATCGGTCTGGAGGAAAGCGGTCACGGCACGCTGCATATGCTCTTCACGGGCAATGCCGGCACGGGCAAAACGACCGTTGCGCGCATCCTCGGAAAGATTTACAAGCGGCTCGGTGTCCTGCCGAAAGGGCAGCTGATTGAATGCAGCCGCAAGGATCTGATTTCCAATATCTACGGCGCAACAGACAAGCAGGTCAGTGCAAAGGTCAAGGAGGCAATGGGCGGCATTCTGTTCATTGACGAAGCATATTCACTCTGCCGTGACGATAACGATACCTACGGCAAGGAGGCAATCGAGACGCTGCTCAAGGAGATCGAGGATCACCGCGACAGCTTCATGGTCATCCTTGCAGGCTACGGTCCGGAAATGGACAAGTTTCTCGATAAGAATCAGGGTCTGCGCAGCCGCATCCCGACGGTTATCGACTTTGCGGATTATACACTCGATGAAATGGTGCAGATTTTCAAGGATATTACCAAAGCAAACAAAATGCTGCTCGATGTCGGCACGGACGAAGCAATCCGTACACTGATCGACAGCCGCGCAAAGAAAAAGGATTTCGGCAATGCACGCGGCGTGCGCAATGTGTTCGAGGAAGTCCGCCGTGCACAGGAAGCGCGCATTGCAGAGCTTGCAGAGCAGAATGCGGGTTCGCTCAGCACCAATGATTTCCTCATCATCAAAAAAGAGGATTTTGAGCGGCTTGCCGGTGCTGCTGAAAAGCAGAAAACCAAATCCGTTCAGGATTATCTCGATGATCTCAATGCACTGACCGGACTTGCATCGGTCAAGGAACAGGTCAGCCGCATTGTAGCGACCGTGCAGGTCAATCAGGCAATGAAGGCAGCCGGAATGCCGACGCAGGGCTTCGGCACGCTCCACATGGTCTTTAAGGGCAATGCCGGTACGGGCAAAACAACTGTAGCACGCATCATCGGCAATATCTACCGTGAGCTCGGCGTGCTCTCGAACGGTCAGCTGATCGAATGTGACCGCAGCAGTCTGGTTGCGGAATATGTCGGTCAGACAACCGCGAAAACCAAGGCGAAAATTGAGGAGGCGCTCGGCGGCATTCTGTTCATTGACGAGGCATATGCGCTGATGCAGGGCGGCGAAAACGATTTTGGCAAAGAGGCAATCACCGAGCTCGTTGCGGATATCGAAAACTACCGCCATGATCTCTGCGTCATAATTGCAGGCTATTCTCAGGAAATGGACCGCTTTTTGCAGGTCAATCAGGGTCTGAGCAGCCGCTTCCCGAACGAAATCATCTTTGAGGATTATACACCGGAGGAGATGCTCTCGATTCTGCACGGCATGGTCAAAGCGAAGGGCATGGTGCTGGAAGAGGGCTGCGATCCGCTGCTGCGGACGCTCATTGCACAGCGCGCACAGGCTGCCGATTTCGGCAATGCACGCGGCATCCGCAATCTGGTCGAGCAGCTGCTCAGCCGCAGAAATCTCCGCATTGCACCGCTGCTCTCCGATATGAGCATGTCCCCCGAGCAGCGCAATGAGATGCTGCTGACAGTCAGGCTTCAGGATATTCGGGCGATGCTTGCCTGATATCAGCATAAACAGGAAAGGATAACGTATACATGAACCGCGATCTTTTGAAACGATTGGAGATTGACGAACGCCTCGGTCTGAGAGAACTGGTCTCCGAACTGGAAGCCAAACAGTTTGAATATCTGGAACGCTTGCAGGGAACAGATGACAGCAGCCGTCAGGCGGAGCTGGAACAGATTTTACAGGAGATCGAAACTGAAATCACAGATACCAAGGATGAAATCCGCAGTGCAGGCAGTGCGCTGATTTTCGACGAAAGCAAACCGCAGACAGAAGCACCCTCCGCACCGGCTGAACCGGAGCCGGATCATCTCGAGGAAAAGATTGAATCACTGCGTCAGCAGGAAGAGGCACGCGCCGCGGCTGCCGAAGCACAGGCAAAGCAGGCAGCCGTCGGAAACGCTCCGGCAGCACCCGACAGCATGCAATCGGCACCGACGCAGAATCAGCAGCAGGTTTCCGGTCTTGCAGCGGCAGTTGCTGCTTTCCAGAAACGGGATTTTGCAACGGCATTTCAATGCTTCTCGCCGCTTGCGGAACAGGATGAACCGAACGCACAGCATTTCCTCAGCATGATGTATCATGACGGTGCAGGCATACCCGCGGACTGGGACGGCTTTGATTTCTGGTCGAAGAAGGCGATTGCAAACGGCAATAAGATCGCCATGGAATACCGCGCGAATATGCTGCTCCGCGACGGAAACGGCAAGGGCGACTACATCGGCAAGGCGGCAAAGCAATGCTATCAGGAAGCGCTTGATCTGCTGGAACAGGCAGGCGGACCGGATAATCTTGCGCCGCTGGAAACCTATATCGGCATCGTCGAGCTGCGTGCCGATTCATCCGTTGATCCGAAGCTGACCGCCATGCGCTCCTGCATCAAGAGCGAGCATGTGAAAAAGGCAATGGATTTCTGTCAGGTGATCTCCGACAACATCTCAGATTCCTACAAGAAAAAGCAGTGGCTCGACCGCAAAGAGGCGCTTCGGAAGAATAAGCCCTATAAGGTTCCGGGCGCACCCGCCGTACAAAACGGCATATCGCAGACGCAGCAGCCGAGATATCAGCAATACCGCAAGAAAAGCGGTCCGAGCTGCGGCTGCATCATCGGTATAGTGCTTGCAGTCGGTTTTTTGGCAACCGTTCTGGTTCCGTCCACAATCCAATATGTAAAAAAAGCTAAACAACAGATTGAGCAGCAATCCGGTGATGCGCAGCCGCAGGAGGATGCCGCAGCTGCAATACCGTTCGGTACGCAGAAGATTGCGTTGCAGGATATGCCGGAGGATCACTGCGGCGAGCAGCATCTGCTGACGCTGAAATCAGAGCAGGATTATCAGATCGGCAATGAGATGTGGGTACAGCCGATGATTTTCCGCGCCGGAAACGGCGACAGCACCGCTTCGGCAGATTATATTCTCGACGGAAAATTCAGCACACTGGAACTGATCGCCGCACCGCTGCTCGGCGAGGAAGTATTCTTTGACAGTACGCATGTGGCATTGCGCATATACGATCCGGAATCCGGTGACATTCTGAGCGAAACACAAATCGGCAGCGATCCGGCTCCGACCGCAATCACCGCAGATGTCAGCGGACGCAATACGATCCGCATTGCAGTTTCCCTTGTGGACGGCGGCAACGGCTTTGTCAATCTCGGCTATACGCTGGTTCGGAATGCGTATCTCATCCCGTCGGAGAATCCAGATGAACCGGCTGCGGAAGCGGTTCCCGAGGAACCGCAGGCGTGAGTATGAAAGGCAGGAAACAACATGAATCAGAATCAGCAGAAAAGCAGCGATCAGGCTGCGGATAACAGACAGTATGAATATGCGCAGCAGAAGGATACACAGCAGCAGCAAAGCATTCCGAACCGAGACTTTCAGTTTTCATTCGGTACAAAACAGGATGTACCGCGCAAGCTCAAACTGCCGCGCTCAACCAATTACATCGAAGCGGTCAAGGCTGCCGATCTGCTCACCGCGAACGATGAGGCAATCATTGCAAAGCTGAAAGAAAACATGGACGAGGATGCGGTTGAGGAGCTTTCGGAGATGACCGCAGAGGAACTCGCCGAGGAACTGATGCGCTCGATCCGCGAGGAGCTTTCGGATACGCTGAAGGAGCTGAAGGAATGCCGTCTGCTCGGCGTTCTGGCGCAGTGCTATATCGACGGCTGCGATGTGCATGCAATCAACAATGAGGGCGAAATCCTTGACCATTTCAAAAAGGGCATCCCCCTGCCGGACGGTCTGGAGGCAGGCCGCAGGGTATTTCATCAGCATAAAAAATGCGCAAGCGTCGAGGTTTATACGAATTATTGCCTCGTAATCAATCAGGACGGCTCTGTGACACAGGTTCCGTATGCATAACAGCCGTCGGCATCGTTTCTTGATTCTCATTTGCTTCAATACATAAACAGGAGGTTCTATTATGCCGTTTATCAATGTTAAAACCAATCAGACCGTTTCTGCGGAGCAGGCAGAAGTAATCAAAGCAAAGCTCGGTGCGGCAATCACAGCGATTCCGGGCAAATCCGAAGGCTGGCTTATGGTCGGGCTCGAGGGTGACAGCTGTCTGTATTTCAAGGGCTCCGATGCACCGGCAGCCATGGTTTCCGTCAGCATTTACGGTTCTGCATCCGGCAATGCGCTCGATACACTGACTTCGCATATCACCGGTATTCTGACCGATACACTGGCAATTCCGTCCGACCGGATCTATGTCAGCTTCTGGAGCACCGAACACTGGGGCTGGAACGGTTCTAATTTCTGACTGCGCAGCAGAGTCGAAAGCAATCCGTCAGACTGGTGAAAAAGATTGCTCTGAACATGCATTTTCTGCGATAATGTGATACAAGCGTGCAGCGCCCGCCTGTATTGATCAAAAGCGCTGCGGCAGAAAACATGCATCATAAAAAATACTTCTCTCAGCTTGCATTTTGCAAGATAATGTGATATAATATATTATCGAAATCTGAATCAACCGAAACAGGAGGTTTCTTATGGAAGACAGAATGCAAACAATTCAGTCCAAGAAAAACAAGCGTATTTCGATCGGGATTATTCCCGGACATTATGCGACAAACCATTCCCATGTCAATTTCTATGTGGATATGACTGCTGTCAAGACCAGCATGAAGTCCGCCAAGGCAGGTGCGGAGGAACTGGCTGCTGAATTCACCAATACCTATGTGGATACGGTGATCTGTCTGGAAGGCACGGAAATTCTCGGTGCATTCTTTGCAGAGGCTCTTGTACAGGGCGGCATCAATCAGAACAAGGATATCAATGTCATCACGCCGGAGATGAACGCGGTCAATCAGATGATTTTCCGTGATAATACGCAGAAAATGATCTGGAGCAAGCGCGTTCTGGTGCTGATCAGCTCGGCTTCGACCGGCAAGAGCATCAACCGCGCAATCGAATGCCTGCAATATTACAGCGGCGAGCTCGTCGGCATCGGCGCGATCTTCTCCGCGATTGATACCGTGCAGGGCATCGAGGTCAAGTCTCTCTTTACGGACAGAGACCTGCCGCGATATGATAATTTCGCACCGAATTCCTGCCCGCTCTGCAAGCAGGGCATCAAGGTCGATGCACTGATCAACAGCTTCGGCTACTCCAAACTGTAAACGGAAAGCAAAAGCAGCCCAAACAGATACTGTATCTGTTCGGGCTGCTTTTTATTGGTCTGTGCGATATGCTTTCGCCTGCTTCTGCCGCCTGACATCGACCATAACCTCAATCAGTGTGCCTTCGGCGGTATATTCCTCGCGGAAGATTTTTCCCTCACTGCGGAGCAGCTGGAGGAAGCTGCCCTCCGCATACGGGATACAGAGCGTCATGCGTTTGGCAGTCTGCGGCAGTGCCAGAGATATTGCACGCAGGAGCGCATCTGTCCCCTCGCCTGTTTTCGCGCTGAGCCAAACGGTATCTGCATCATTCCGTTTCGGCAGATCAACAAGATCCGCCTTGTTCAGCACATGAATCTGCGGTATCTCCGCACAGCCGAGATCATTGAGCAAATCCTGCGTAATCTGCATCCGTTCGCGGATATCCGGCTCCGATGCATCAAGCACATGCAGAATCAGATCAGCCTGTGCGGTTTCCTCAAGCGTCGAACGGAACGCTTCGACCAGATGATGCGGCAGACGCCGGATCAGTCCGACCGTATCCGAAAGCAGAATCGTGCGGCCGTCCGGCAGTTCAAGTGCGCGCGCCGTGACATCGAGCGTCGCAAAGAGCTTGTTTTCGGTCAGCACACCGGCATTCGTCAGCATATTGAACATCGTCGATTTGCCGGCATTCGTATATCCGACAATCGCGGCGGTCAGGATGCCGTCCTTTTTGCGCCGGCTGCCGAGAAATTTCCGGTGCTTCTCCATTTCGCGCAGGGAATGCTCCAGCGAGGCAATGCGTGTACGGATATGTCTGCGGTCGGTTTCGAGCTTTGTCTCGCCGGGACCTCTGGTTCCGATGCCGCCGCCGAGACGCGAAAGCGCCGTGCCGATGCCGGTCAGCCGCGTCAGGCGATAGCGGTACTGCGCAAGCGCAACCTGCACCTTGCCTTCGGCAGTCCGTGCTCTGCCTGCAAAAATATCAAGAATGAGCATCGTCCGGTCAATGACCTTGCAGTTTGTCAGATCGGAGATATTGCGCATCTGCATTCCGGTCAGCTCGGTATCAAAAATCAGCATCTCAATCTCAAGCGGCTCGATGAGCTCCGCGATCTCCTGCAATTTTCCGCTGCCGATACAGGTTGCCGCCTCGGGTGCCGGACGCGATTGCAGCACCGACCGGACGACCTCGCATTCAGCCGTTTCGGCAAGCTCCGCGAGCTCGTCTATGGAAATCTTTGCGTCATATTCGCCGGTATCAATGCCGATCAGAATGACCTTGGTACGCGCATTCTGCTGTTCATTTTCGTGCATGTGAGTCTCCTGTCATTGGATACAGCACCGCCCTGTAATCCGGAATGCAGATCACAGGGCGGAACGGAATTCTGATTATGCCATGCCTGCGGTGATGATCGCCATTGCATAGACCTCTTCTGCGTTGCAGCCGCGGGAAAGATCGTTGATCGGCGCATTCAGACCCTGAAGAATCGGGCCGTATGCAGCATAGCCGCCGAGACGCTGTGCGATCTTGTAGCCGATGTTGCCTGCCTCGATCAGCGGGAAGATGAAGGTGTTTGCCTGACCTGCGACCTTGGAATCCGGGCACTTGGTCTTTGCAACCTCTGCGGAAACCGCAGCATCGAACTGGAATTCGCCGTCAATGACGAGCTCCGGATCAATCTTGCGTGCCTCGATGACAGCATCGTGGCTGAGCTGAACGGTTGCGCCCTTGCCGGAGCCATAGGTCGAGAAGCTGAGGACTGCGACCTTCGGATCAATGCCGAAGAATGCAGCGGTGCGTGCGGTCTCGACAGCGACCTCACCGAGCTGCTGTGCAGCAGTCAGAACGACATTGCCTTCCTTATCGAGCTTATCCTGATAGCCGATGTTGATTGCGCAGTCGCCCATTGCGATCTTCTCCTCTTTGCCGTCCTTCTCACGGAACAGGATGAAGCTGGAGCTGACGAGGTTTGCGCCCTTCTTGGTCTTGATGATCTGAAGCGCCGGACGGACCGTATCAGCGGTCGAATACGTTGCGCCGCCGAGCAGTGCGTCTGCCTTGCCCATTTTGACGAGCATCGTGCCGAAGTAGTTGGACTTTTTCAGTGCTGCGCGGACTTCGTCCTCGGTCATCTTGCCCTTGCGGAGCGCGACCATTTCAGCGACCATAGCATCCATTTCCGGATAGGTTTCCGGATCGACGATTGTTGCAGCAGCGACATCGAAGCCGCCTGCGGCAGCCGCAGCCTTGACCTCATCTGCATTGCCGCAGAGAATCACATCCATGAGACCCTCTTTCATCAGGCGCGCAGCAGCAGAAAGAATACGTGCATCGGTACCCTCGGTAAATACGATTGTTTTTCTGCTTGCCTTGAGGTTTGCAAGCAGCTTGTCAAACATACCCATTGTAAACAGCCTCCAATAAAAAATTTCCGGATTGCCTGCCTTGCAGTGCTTCCAGATGCTATTATACCACATATTTCCGGAAAATGCAAGCTGAGCGCAATAGTTTTCATCGAACAGCCGCTGACCGGAGAAATTTTTATAATAATTGAATTGATATGTAACCTTTTGCAAAAAATGTCGTTCATATGGATGAAGGCAAACACGAAAGGCGGTGATTGCCATAGACGACAAAAGAATTCTTTTGATGCTGAATAACAGAGATGAGCAGGCGCTGAAAGAATCCGTGCAGCAGTACGGAGCGCTCTGCCGGTCTGTTGCACGCAATATTCTGGGGAGCGACGAGGATGCCGAGGAATGCCTGAACGATGCACTGCTGCGCGTCTGGCAGGCAATCCCGCCCTCAAAACCGGAAAACTACTGTGCTTACCTTCTCAAACTGGTCCGGAACGCTGCACTGGACCGATGCAAAGCCCGTCAGCGCGGAAAACGCGGCGGTGGTCAGCTCACACAGGCGCTCGATGAACTGACGGAAATCTTCCCGTCAGCGGAGAACATCGAACATGAGCTCGAGCAGCGCGAGCTGATGCAGGCTGTCACGAAATATCTGCAAGCTCAGCCGGAAAAGCAGCGAAATCTGTTCATCTGCCGCTACTGGCAGGCAGAGCCGGTCGCGTCTCTCGCAAAGCGCTTTGCGATGAACGAGAACACCGTCAAGGTCACGCTCGCGCGGCTGCGGAAACGTCTGCAAATATATCTTCGGGAGGAGGGATTGCTGTGAATGCCGAAAACTTTATGGATTTGCTGAATACGCTGCCGGATGACATGATCGTTTCGGCGGTACATGCGGAATATCAGCGCAGGACGCTGCCCGTCTGGCTGATGCCGGCTGCCGCTGTCTGTCTGATCATCGGCATTACGGCGGCAGTCTACCCAAAGCTCCGGATGCAGAAGCCGCCTGTCACCGAACCGGTTATTTCTGTTACGGAGACAACCGTCACGCAAATGACAACAAATATCCAAACGCAGACAGATGCGCCGGAGACAAAAACAACCGCGCAAACCGCAAACACTATGACCCAAGCGGCGACAGATTCTCGCACATCCGCTGTCACGGAACCCGTCACGCAGCCTGCGGAAACGGAAGCGCCGGAAACCGAAGCCGTCACACAGCCGACAACGCCGGAACCACATACGGAAACCGTACCGCCTGTCGTCACGACTATACCGGACAATCAGGATGCGACGGAACCGGAATCCACACACACAGAACATCAGGTAGAAATCGTAGAAGCCGTACAGGTCTGGCAGGGCGAAATGACACGTCCGGAAATGGCATCCGATCCGGAGTCCGAGCCGCAGATCAGATGCATATTCAGCATATTCAATCGCAGCGAACCGGATATGGATATGAATATGATTGACGACATAAAAAACCAGTACGGCATTCCGGAAAACTATGATCTGACAAAGAATCAATGTCTGCTGATTCGGCTGGAAACAGAATATGCCGATACTGCCGTCACCGGCGGTACGCTGACAGCAGACGGTCTGGTGCTGTATGTCGCCTGCCGGAATCAGAAAGAACCGCTGACCGATATCTACTGCGCAGCACCGCTGCCGGAGGGAATCAAGGTCGAACCGGAAAACTGCCGCGCGGAATATCAGATTTATGAGAATGAATCCGAGAAACCGAAGGTCAAAAACCCGCTCATTCAAATCAACGTATGAAGGAGGTAATCTTATGAAAAAGGCATGGAAAAGACTGACTGCTCTGCTACTTGCGGCATGCGCTGCCGCTTCTGTTCCGGCAGTCTCTGCATCTGCACTGTGGTGGTGGGGCAATGCTGCCAATGATGAATTCCGTGACATGCAGCAGCTTGATGACAAGGGCATGTTCAAATCGGTCGGCTACGGCGGCATTCCCGGCACACCGCGCGATTATCAGGTTTACACCTATCATTATTCGTTTGACCGTGAAGAAACAGTGACCTATGCTGACACCGGCGAAACGAAAACGGAAATGCATCATTTTGAAGGCAATCCGGTTTATGTTGTCAAGCCGCGGGAAAAAATTCTGCGAATCGTCCTGCGCAAAGAGCTTGACCACGATGAAGCAGAACAGAAAATGTTTGAGATACTGGAGAAATACTATCCCGGCATCACCGAATTCTCCCGCATCACAAGCCCCGAAACCCCCAAGCGGTATTACGTTCATCTGGTGCAAGAGGGCGTAACTGACCTGAAAAGCTATTATGATCTTGTTGACAACAGCAAGGCATTTCCGACAGATGAAGCAAAAACTGCCGGTGTTCCGGAAATTGCTGACGCCATTATGCGCGATCTTGCCGAAGCCGGTCTGATCTCTGAATTCTATACATGGGGACAGACAGCGAACTACCAGCAGGTCGAACTGCACAGCAGAAATGCAAGTCCGACTGTATACTACCCGGAAGGCTGGTATTGGGATGAAGCTGCACATAAAACAATGACAATCAATTATGATTGGACAGCAATCAAAGCCTATGTAAACGAGCATTATCCGGAATGCGAATTTGTCCGCGTGACCCTTGAAGATACCGAGCTTGCAAAGAAGATCGGATATTATAATTCCGAGCAGCAAAAAGCATACTTCGGAAACTACGATGAAATGTACGCGGTGATTCCGCCGGAAGGTATCACCTTCCCCGAGCATTTTGCAATCGCCGCAGAGCTCTATGAACAGTTCGGAATTGCAGCCGAATGGCTGTGTCCGGAAAGCGCATCGCAGCCGATCACCGGTCAGAACGCGCTGGCTGCTGCCGGCGATGTGAACCTTGACTGCGCGGTCGATGTATCCGATGCTGTGCTGCTTGCAAGATACTGCGCAGAAGATGCAAAGGCAGAGATCACTGCATCCGGCAAGCAAAATGCAGATGTCACCGGCGACGGCGAAATCACACAGGAGGACGTCACCGAAATTCTCAAAGTGATCGCAAAAATCAAATAATATCAGGCAAATCAAACAGCCGCCGGTGTAAAAAAATGCACCGGCGGCTTTCTGCTTGCAGAAAAACAGAATCTATGATAAAATCAGATGTAACATTTCGCGCAGAAAAGTTGTCATAATAGGCAGAGGGCAAAGAAAGGAAGTGAATGCCGATGAATGACAGGGAGCTGCTTGATTTATTTTCAGAACGAAGCGAACGCGCGATTGCTGAAACACAGCAGAAATACGGTCATCTCTGCATCGCACTTGCGGAACGGATTCTCGGCAGCCGAGAGGATGCAGAAGAATGCGTCAACGATGCATTGCTCAGCGCATGGAACAGTATTCCGCCTGAATGCCCCCGTAATCTGCCTGCATATCTGAATGTACTGACGCGCAATATTGCCCTCAACCGGCTGAAAGCAGACAACCGGTTCAAGCGCGGCTGCGGACAGATTCCGGCAGTACTCGATGAACTGGCAGAATGTATCCCTGCGGCAGAGACAGTTGAAGCAGAATATGACCGGCGCAGCTTTCTCGCAGCGCTGGAGCGCTTTCTGGATACACTCCCGCGGGATACCAGAGTGATCTTTGTGCGGCGGTACTGGTATATGAACACCTGCCGCGAGATTGCAGATGCATACCAGATGAGTGAAAGCAAGGTGCGTGTGTCCCTGACGCGCACGCGCCGGAAGCTGAAAGTATTTCTTGAAAAGGAGGATGCCTTATGAAAAATACAGATATGCTGGAATGGATGAATGATCTGGATGAGAAATATCTCAGTGAAGCAGCGCAGCCGGTCATTCGGCAGCATAAAAAGCCTCGGCTGACGTCCGCACTGATTGCGGCAGCGGCAGCAGTTGCGGTAATGACCGCGGGCGTTGGCGCCTATATGACCTATAACAAGCAAATGGTGCAGTTCGGTTTCGGTACGCTCGGTGAAGCGCGAATGGCAGAGCTCGTTACACCGGAGCCTGTGACCTATGACAACGGCATCATGTCCGTGACGATTGAAAACGTGCTCAGCGACGGGGTTCAGGCGATGATTCTGATGACAGTGGAGCCGGTGGACAAGGATGCGGATATTGCTATGCCGGATAATGAGAATGTCTGGCTCAGCGATTTCATGCAGAATGAATTTGTGATCGGCGATACAGTCAGCAACTCGATTTGCTACGCTGATTTCTGCGAAACAACAACATGGGCAGAACAAGTTGCCGCCGGTCAGCGCTGGTACAAGGTTTTCTATACACTGCCGGAGGATGCTTCTGAGGATGATCTAGCAAATGCAGAATTCAACTTTTTGAAGAAAGTGGATGAAACACCGGAAAAGACCTATATTAAGGGCGAACTGTTCGAGGGCATTTCGGTGCCGGTCGATCTGCGGCAGAATGTGGATGCAGTCCGGATGCAGTCAGAGGACGGCAGAGAGCTGACGCTTTCGGCATTTGAACTGTATGAAGTCGGCTATGATTCGTCTGATCCGAATGACTGGTGGAATCTCTATATCACTTGGAAAAACGGCGAAACGCAGCGGATCACTCACGGCAGCATCGCAGGCAGACAGGGCGCAACGGTTCACGGTCCTGCAATCTCATGGGGCGAATTTGCAATACCGGTCAATGACAAAATTGATCCGGAAAGCGTCACCGGCAGCATCAATTTCAACGGACCGGAGGACTGGTGCGGCATCATTGATGTCAAAGATGTGGCGGCATTCCGCTTTGGCAATACCGTATTCTATCCGGTTGAATGAATGCAGCTTCTGCACAAAACCTGCGCAACAAAATGAATACTGACTGTGATTCCATAAGAACAGCCGCCGGTGTAAAAAAATGCACCGGCGGCTTTCTGCTTGCAGAAAAATTGAATCTGTGATAAAATCAGATGTAAGATTTCCGCAGAAACAGCGACTCAGTGTATAGGGGGGTGAAACAGACATGCAGGATATCCGAATCATTGCGCTGCTGCAGAAACGCGATGAACAGGCATTGTCGGAAATACGGAACCGCTACGGCAATCTGTGCTTCCGGATCGCAGAGCAGATGCTCAGCAATGCAGAAGACGCGGAAGAATGCGTCAATGAAATGCTGCTTGCAGTCTGGAACAGCGTTCCCCCCAATGAACCGCTGAATCTTGAAGCATATCTGATCACGCTGCTGCGCCGTTCCGCAACCGACATACTGCGGCATATGACAAGGCAGAAACGCGGCGGCACACAGATCGCCCAGACGCTTAATGAACTCGCAGAGGTCATTCCGTCGCAGGAAACCGTCGAGTCTGAGGTGGACCGTCACGCACTGACAGCGGCACTCCGGTCGTTTCTGGATGCGCTGCCGGATCATTCCCGACAGATTTTCATGGAGCGGTATTATTTCAATCTGCCGGTCCGTGAGATTGCAGACAGGCATCAGATGCAGATCAGCGCGGTCAATGTGCTGCTGCACCGAATCCGAAAAAAGCTGAAAAAGCATCTCGAAAAGGAGGGATTCTTTTGAAACCGATTGATATTCTGGATGCGCTGAGCGATCTGCCGGAGGAATATGCAGAATTCGCGGTTCGGAAGGAAGCATCCCGTTCCGCATCCGAAAAGAAAGCAAAATCGCAGATATCCCAAGGAGGGATTCTTATGAAGAAAATGAAATCCAATGAAAAGGCAGCGTCTGTCCGCATCAGCAGAGCAGGCGTCGCGGCGGCAGTTGCAGTCTGCATCGGACTGAATGTCGCACTGATCTTCGGCATTTCCCGTATGAACAGGGATTCCGGCACGTTTACGCCTGCCGCGGCACCGTCTGTGCAGCAGGATGAGGCACAGACCGATGAAAAAGCCTGTATGCAGATTCTTGCAGCATGTGAACCGGTACCGACCGGAATTATGATTCAGGTCCCTGACATGACCGAGGAAGTGCATAATGCACTTAATCCGCAGTTTATTGTGACGCAGAACGGCGAGAAAGTTGCTGACTGCGAGCTGAGCAATGACAGTTTTGCACAGGGCGCAAATTGTCAGCAGCTCTGGTTTGACCGGCTTCCGGCAGGCAGCTATACGCTGGTGAATCTTGCAGAGGACGGCGCATCCGAGGGCATTCTCGGGCATCTTGATTTTGAGATTTCTGATATCTTTGACGACATGATCTATATTCCGCGGGTTGACGGTATGAACTATGACGAAGCCAAGGCGCTGCTTGAGGAAAAGGGCGTGAATGTCGATAAAAAAGGCGTGGTTTCTGCCGAAAACAATCTCAATGTCGATGATGTTGTGACAATGGAATATCCGGCATACAAAACCGAAACGAACGAGAACGGCGATGAAGTCAAATATTTCTATGCTGACAGCAAGGGCTGCTGGGTCAATGCAGGCGATACCGTGACATTATCTGTCAATCTCGGAACAGACGGCGAGCCGCAGCATGTGCCGTATCTGGTCGGGCAGGACTGGGAGCAGGCAAAGATCGAACTGATCAACCGCGGATTCTGTGTTGACAAGCGCTCTGTCTACTCTGACGATATCCCTGCCGGAGCCGTCGCAATGGAAACCGTTGAGGATACCGCTGTGCCGGAAGAAGGCATGGATGCAGTCGTCGGAAGCTATGTGCGCATCACAGTCAGCCTCGGCGTCAATCCCGAACTTAAAACCGCAGCAGAAGATACAACAGATATTCAGGAATAAACCGGAATCCAAAAAAACCGCCCGACCGTTCGCAGTTCAACGGTCGGGCGGTCTTATTTCACTGTATGCTGCTAATCCCCTGCGGGGCATTGATTCGCATTTCTATCTCATACAATATTATTCTTGATTGCAAAAACCGCGAGCTGCGTCCGGTCTTTCAAGCCGAGCTTTTCGAGCATGCGGGAGATACTGTTCCGGATCGTCCCCTCTGCAAGATAGAGCTGCGCAGCGATTTCCTTATTATCCGCGCCGTCGCAGATCAGCCGCAGGATATCCGTTTCGCGCGGCGTGAGATCATAGTTTCCGGCGTCCTGCTGCACGGCGACATCCTTTTTGATCGAGCGGAAGACATTGTCGCAGAAAACATTGATGCCGCCTGCAACCGCATGGATCGAATTGAGAATCTGACTGTTGTCCATTTCCTTTAAGATGTAGCCGTCCGCGCCGCTGGAAATCGCTTTGTCTACGGTCTCCTTATCGTCGAATGTCGTCAGGACAAGCACCTTGACATCCGGCAGCGTATCCTTGATTTTCCGCGTTCCGTAGCCGCCGTCATGGTCGGGCATCCGCATGTCCATAAGCACAACGTCCGGATGCAGGCGCACGCTCAGTTCATATGCCTCTTTGCCGTCGGATGCCTCCCCGACAACCTGAATCTCACTGTCCTCTGCAAGCACGGCGCAGAGTCCCGCGCGCAGAATCTTGACATCGTCTGCGATAATCACACGAATCATGATGATACCTCCTTGAGCGGAATGCGAATCACTGTCTGAAATCCCTCATTCGGTGCCGATGAAAAACGAACCGTACCGCCGAGCGCCTCTGTACGTTCACGGATGCCGCGCAGTCCGTTGTGCGCGTCGATGCCGCTGCATCCTTTTCCGTTGTCGAGTATGAAAAGCTCGATGCGGTCTGCAAGAAATTTCAGGATAATATGAATGCTGTCGGCTTCTGCATAGCGCAGTGCATTGGTCACTGTCTCGCGGCAGTTATCGTACATCTCACGGATGCAGAAGCTGTATTTTTCGTCCTCAGTGCCCTGAATGCACAGGTCAATATCGACACCGCGCACGGCTGTTGTGACAGTCTGAATTGCCTTTGTAACAGACGTCATGAATTCATCGTCGCGCAGATTATTGATTGTGCAGCGCAGCTCCGTGACGCCGCTGCGCGAAAGCCCGTCTACGGCAGCAATATGCTCTGCGAGTTTTTCCGCATCGGGATGCGCCTGCGCGGTTTCATATTTCATCAGCCTTGCAAGCGAACTGATCATCGTAAAAGTATGCCCCGCAGAATCGTGCATTTCCTGCGCAATGCGGTTGCGTTCCTGTTCGAGGCTCAGCTTCTTTTCAATCGCAATCAGTTCGTGATACTCGGTAACATTACTGATAGTGATAATGCTTGCAACCTTGGTTCCGTTGCGGTTTTCACAGCGTGTGCGTTTGAGGTTGTAATATTCATCGCCGATCATCACCTCCGCAGACTTGAAATTGCCGGCAAGCTCCGTGCCGGAAGCCGCTTTCAGTGCGGCGAGAAACTGCGTCATATTCTGCGTATGATCGAGAAACGGCAGACTGCCGATATACTTATTCCGGTATGTCAGCTCGCCGCTGACATCGAAGATCATAACACCGCTTTCAATATTGCTGATTGTATCGCGTATCGCCATGCTGTTGATATTGAGCAGCCCGTATCTGCCGAGCGCAATGATAATCAGCAGACTCGATACGCCGAAGAACAGCGGTGTCAGCGCGACGGTTGCTTTGAGGATGCCGGTCAGCGTCAAAGTATTGATCGCCAGCGGAATCGCCGCGGAGAGAATCAGCAAAACGGATTGCTTCGTAATCTGCGCGGAATTGCGCGTATGCTTGAAGCAGATGATCGAGATGCCGGTGAGAATGCAGATATAATAGACAACCTGCATCGCATAGAAAAGCGGACCGTAGACGATATTGCCCGCTTCAAACACCGCATAATATTTATGATGCAGCGGATTTGTCAGCACGATCGTCATGGCGGTGACTGCAACAAGCGGCAAAAAGCAAAGCAGCTTGTTCATGCGCCTGCCGGAATCGGTATAGGCAGCAGAAAGCGCAAGCCAGAGCGGCGCAAAGCAGCTGATACCGGTATTGCCGATGCAGTAGCTGATCCAGTATTGCCGGGTCGTCACCGAAAAGAGAATCAGCAGCTCGGAAATCAGCCAGAGCACAACCGAAAACTGACAGCTGATGAACAGGCGCGTCAGGCGGTTGCTGTTGCCGCGGTGAATGATCCAGATGATCGAGGTCATCATGCCGCACAGACCGAGCGTCAGCAGAATCACAGAGACAATTTCAGTTACCATATTCCGCCTCCTTTTTGGATATTATAGCATATTAAGCGGCAAAAAGCAAGCGGAGAGAAGTATCTTTTATTCAATCAAAGCAGTCACTTTTTCGCTATGGCAACTACAACACGTTTTATGTAACAGTCAACTTTTCGGGGAATTTTGATCAATGCCCACGGGGGCTCCCCGCCTTTAGATCAATGCAGGCGGGCGCAGCCGAATATAAAACATTAAGCTATAAATATCAACAGCTTTTACCGGATGATACCGAGCGCAATCACCATCAGCCGCGCAAAGAAATAGGCAAACGGCAAGGGTATATGAATCCCTTGCCGTTTTTCTTCTACTCAGTTCAGCTCCGCTTATTTTTGCACCAGAAATGCCACTTGGGTGCGGGAGGCATCGGTTCATGCTTTAAGAGTGCCTTGATGACACGACTGTGCGTAAAGCCGCAGCAGCCGACCGCTGCACATACTGCAACAGGAATCATCCATTTCATACTCTTTTCCTCCTTTTCAAGCGTTCATAAGCTGTTCGACCAACTCGCGTTTCTCGTAGAGGATACAGCCGCCGTCATGGTCTTCCAGCAGATAGCCCTCCTCGCGGAGCTTCCGGAACAGCGGCGAATTCATCGCGCCTTTCAGAGAGCTGTCCCGCACATTGATATCGGAATACGGCGAGAACGGACACGGTTCTGCGCCGCCGTGCGAATTGATATGGAAAAAGCCTCTGCCCGCGGCAACACAGCCGCCGGAGCTTTTCTCATCGCCGGGGAAGGAGATGTAAACCATTTCGGGATGCGCTTCCCGCAGCCTTGCAATCTCGTTTTGCAGATACGCGCGCTCGGCATCGGTCGGGGCGAGGTCTCTGCTCTCCGCGGTCACGGGAACATACTCAACAAAAATGACAACTTTGCAGCCCTTTTCCAAAAGACTGCCGAGAAACGCCCGCGAGGTCACTTCTTTGTAATTCCGCGTCGTGACTGTTACGGATGCGCCGAATATCAGCCCGCGCTTTTGGGTTTCATCCATATTGGCGATCTGTCTGTCGTATATGCCTTTGCCGCGCCGTTCATCTGTCAGCGCGCGGCTGCCCTCAATGCTCATGACCGGTATCAGATTGCGGCATTGATCGAACAGCGCCAGATATTGTTCGTCCAGATATGTGCCGTTCGTAAAAATCGGGAACAGGATATTCTGCTTTTTGCCTGCCGCTTCGATCACGCCGCGCCGCAGCATCGGTTCGCCGCCTGCAAGCAGGATAAAGCTGATGCCCAGCTCCTCTGCTTCATCGAATACAGCCTGCCATTCCGCATCGGTCAGCTGCCGGACAGGCTCGGAATCGACCGTTGCATGATTGCACCGGGAATAACAGCCCGCACAGTGCAGATTGCATTTGCTTGTGATGCTTGCGATCAGGAACGGCGGGATATGCTCGCCGCTGTCCTCTGCCTTCCGGCGCTTTCTTGATGCGATACGGCTGGCGGCGGCAAATTTCAGCATAAACGCGCTTTCCTTTGGATTTTTCAGTGTGGCTTTGATTGCTTCGGATACGATCCCTTCCACGCCCTCGATGAGGTAGTTTTGCAGATCGAAATTCTCAGACATAAAATCACCCCAGTAAATCTTCAACAGCCTTCCTGACATCATCCATATCGGCAGTCGGCTCAAATCTTTCGAGCACCGTACCGTCCCTGCCGATCAGAAACTTCGTGAAATTCCATTTGATATATGCTTTGTCTCCGAACTTTTTATTGTTCAGGTCTGCAAACTTGTT
>JAEEGL012858109.1_pt1 | contig 33395 bp, 29 predicted proteins | sample 9134231 | NCBI WGS metagenome assembly JAEEGL01 (sample SAMN16246548, study PRJNA631951) | gut metagenome | biome: gut microbiome; feature: rumen; material: fiber-attached | host: Bos | place: Iran: Karaj | collected 2018-10 | reverse complement strand
CTTTACGCATTTGTCGGAATAGACGGTGCCCGTCGGATTCGAATACTTGGGGACGCACCAGATGCCCTTGACGGCAGGATCGGAAATGTGAGCAAAAACCGCGTCCATATCCGGGCCCTCATCCGTCAGGGGTATATTGATCATTTCGATGCCGAATTGCTCGCATATCGCAAAATGACGGTCATATCCGGGAACGGGGCAGAGCCACTTTACTTTTTTTTCTCGGCTCCAGGGCTTTTCACCGTCCGGCGCTCCGAATACCCAAAGCCGCATGAGCGTGTCATACATCATGGCAAGGCTCGAGTTGCCGCCGGCTATTACGTTTTCATAAGGGATCTCCAAAATATCCGCGAACAGTTTGCGGCAGGAAGGAATGCCCAATAAAACACCGTAATTTCTTACGTCTGTCCCTTCGTCAAAGCACTGTCCGTTTGATGAGATCACGTTAAGCATAGGAGAGGAGAGATCAAGCTGCGCGCGGGAGGGCTTCCCGCGGGAAATATCGAGCTTAAGCCCCCTGCCGCATAATTCGCGGTACTTTGACGTAAGCTCATCATGCAGCTTTAAAAGCTCTTCTCTTGATCTCTCTGCGTATTTCATGCTTTTTGTTCCTTCTTTTGTCCGTAAATTGCCGCACCGATAGCGGTCGCAAAATCAGAGAACTCTGGGATTATGAACTTGCAGCCGTAGAGACCTTCAAGCTTACGGTAGGCATCTGTGGAAAAGTTGAGAGAAGATAGTTGCCCGGTAAGTATTATCTTGTCTGTGTTCTGCATCCTGGCTGCAAAACAGGCGAGGACGCCGGCGCTCTGAAGCACGAGATTGAAGACGCCTGCAGCAAGATCCTCGGGAGTCGCGACGTCGCTGACCTTACCGAAGTTTGACGCTGTTATCTCGTTGTTCATGTTTGAAAGCTGCGTGTCGGTTATATCGCCGATGGTAAGGTCTATGTTTGAAAGATCGCCTTTGCCGGCAAGAGTCTCCAGAATCGAAAACTCACGGACTCCGAAGAGTTTTTCGCAAAGACCTATTATGGTTCCGCCGCCTATGCCGGAGCCGCCGACATGAGAGATGTCGTCTCCGTTTACCGAGACGAACGCAGTGCCGGTGCCCATGCTTACGACGACAGCGTTGTCAAAGCCGGAAATGAACTTTCCGCCGAGACCGATCGCAATGAACTCGTCGGCTTTAAGCGTTTCTATGCCGTAGATAGGCTCTTTGATGAGCGAGGAACCGACTCCGGTGCAGATGATCGACGATACGTCCGAGATCTTGAGAGAGTTCTGGGTAAGGAACTTTCCGAAAGCACCGTAAACGGAAGTCAGCGGATCGCCTGCACGGACGGTAAAGGGAGAAACGAGTCTGTTATCCTTGAGGCCGACGATCTTTGTCGTGCTTCCTCCTATGTCTATGCCAATAATAAAACTCATATTACTTCCTCGTTATATCAAAATTATAATATCAGAACTCAGCGGTCCCAACGGTCCTCGGGAAGGGGAGAACGTCGCGTATGTTGGAGATGCCGGTAAGATACATTATCATGCGCTCAAAGCCGAGTCCGAAGCCGCCATGATGAGTACCGCCGTACTTGCGGAGCTCAAGATACCACCAGTAAAGATCTTCATCCATAGAGAGCTCGCGAAGCTTTTCCGTAAGGACGTCAAGGCGTTCTTCGCGCTGGCTTCCGCCTATAAGCTCGCCGATACCGGGCACGAGCATGTCACATGCGGCTACCGTCTTTCCGTCGTCGTTAAGACGCATATAGAAGGCTTTTATCTCCTTGGGATAATCGGTTACGAAAACGGGTTTCTTGTATACTACTTCGGTAAGATACTTTTCGTGCTCTGTCTGAAGATCGCAGCCCCAGAAAACAGGGAACTCGAACTTTGCGCCCGATGATTTGAGTATCTCCACGGCTTCGGTATAGGTGACCCTGCCGAATGAACTGTCCTTTGCCGCGTTGAGTCTGTTAAGAAGGTCCTTGTCAACGAAGGAATTCAAAAACTCAAGCTCGTCGGGGCAGGTCTTCATAACGTGGTCGATTATATACTTTACCATATCTTCCGCGAGACACATTACGTCGGAAAGCTCGGCAAAGGCTATCTCAGGCTCTATCATCCAGAACTCCGCCGCATGTCTTGTAGTGTTCGAACGCTCGGCGCGGAAGGTGGGACCGAAGGTGTAGGTCTTTCCGAATGCAAGCGCAAAGGTCTCCGCCTCGAGCTGACCCGAAACGGTAAGGTTGGCGCTCTTTCCGAAAAAGTCCTTTGAATAATCGACGGTGCCGTCATCGTTTTTCGGGACGTCGCAGAGATCGAGGGTAGTCGCACGGAACATTGCGCCGGCTCCCTCCGCGTCGCTTGCCGTTATGATCGGCGTATGTGCATATACAAAGCCTCTCGAATGGAAGAAACTGTGGATTGCAAAAGCCGCTTCAGAACGGATCCTGAAGGCAGAATTGAAAAGATTAGTCCTCGGACGCAGATGCTGAAGAGTCCTCAGATATTCTATAGAATGACGCTTTTTCTGAAGGGGATAGTCTGTGGGACAGTCGCCTTCGAGCGTAAGCGAAGAAAGAGCAACTTCGATCGGCTGATGGGGATTCGGAGAAGGATTGACTTTTCCCGTTGCGATGACGGCGCTGCCTACCGTAAGTGCGCAGGCGGGAGCGTAAAGCTCGGAAGCGCCGTCGGCGACGAGCTGGATGTTTTTTACTACCGAACCGTCGTTGAGCTCAATAAAAGCGCATGCTTTTACGTCACGAACGGTGCGGACCCAACCGCAAAGCCTGACGTCCTTTCCTATGTATTCGTCGGATCTGTGGAGAATGTCCCGAACAGCTGTTGTAATCATTTGAAAATACCTTCCCATTTGTTATTCATTCAGTAATTTATCATAAAATAAAATGCTTGTCTATATGTAAAGTAAACAAAAAAGAACGAAACGGCAGTGAAAAATATAATTTTCCACAAATAAATAATAATATATTGTCTCTTGATAATCAATAAAAGATTGAAAGAAAAAGCGTGGGATGATAAAATGATACCGGTGATGAATGTTGAAAAAGCTGTTTGCCCTTTTGTTTTTGCTCATACCGATCGTATTGACGTCGGGCTGCGGAGCAAAAAAATATACAGAATACGATTACGGATGTTTTGATACCGTAACGGCTTTTACCGCAGCTTCGGTATCGAAAGAAGAGTTTGACGTATATAAAGAGCTTGTTTTTTCCGAACTGAAAAGATACGACGCATTGTTCGATATATACGCACATCACGACGGCTATTTCAATCTTTACGATCTTAATCACAGGACCGATCCGTCAAAGCCCGCGGAAACCGATCCTGAAATAGCCGAGCTTCTTACCTTATGCAAAGAAGCTTATGTGCTGACCGAAGGAAAGGTGAACTGTGCCATGGGCGCCCTTCTCTCTCTTTGGCATGAAGCGAGAGAAATGAAGGTACTGCCGGACGCGGACAAGCTTTCCGGATCGGCTCTTTCCGGTAATATTGATGATCTTGTGATAGAGGGGAATACGGTCCGATTCCTGAATAACAGCATGACGGTCGACGTTGGCGCTTCCGCAAAAGGATTTGCCTGTCAGAAAATCGCAGAAAGACTGAAAGAAGAAGGATGTAAAGCTTTTGTCCTTTCCATGGGAGGAAACGTTGTGACCTGCGGGACAAACAACGGTAAGCCTTGGAAGGTGGGCGTTCAAAGCTCTTCGGGAAACTCTCTTTTGACCGTCTTGGAATCTTCCGACGAAGCAATAGTCACCTCCGGAGGCTATAACCGTTTTGTCGAGATCGACGGGAAGACGTATCATCATATCATAGACCCAGATACGCTTTATCCGTGCGATAAGATGAAGTCTGTGACGGTCGTCGCCTCATCTTCGGCATATGCCGACGTTTTATCTACCTATTTTTTCCAGCTTGATACGGACAGAGCACTCGAAACCGCCGAAAAACTCGGCGTTATGATAATTATCGAGGATAATTCCGGCAACATCTTGTATTCAAAAGGGTTTGCAAATTAAAAAATAAACAAGCCGTTGTTGCAATTATTATTTTATATGCTATAATTAGTATATAATACCAACGGTGCCAAGCACCGCCGGAGGGAGATAAACCGTATGAAATGTCCGTTTTGCAGCTATCCGGAGAGCAAAGTCGTCGACTCAAGGCCCACAGATGAGGGGAACAGCATTAGAAGAAGAAGAGAATGTCTTTCATGTGGAAAAAGATTCACGACTTATGAAACGGTCGAGAGTCTGCCCTTGGTCGTTATAAAAAAGGACGGATCGAGAGAGACTTTTGACAGGAACAAGATCCTTAACGGTATGGTAAAAGCGTGCGAAAAGCGGCAGGTACCTCTCGCGACTCTTGAAAAGGCGACCGCCGATATAGAGCAGCAGCTTCTCAACTCCTTGAGCAGAGAGGTTAAGACCGAGTATATAGGCGAGCTTGTTATGGATAGACTCAAAGATATAGATGAGGTCGCATACGTAAGATTTGCTTCGGTATACAGGCAGTTCAAAGACATCAATACGTTTATGAACGAGCTTTCTAAATTGCTCGGAAACGTGCAGGAAAAATGAACGAACGCTTTGACTGAGCGTTCAGAAGACAGACCGTGTTGTCGGGATATCATAGTATTTCAGCACAGTAAGCCCCGCTATGATGCTTTGCATTTCTGCGGAATACTCTTCAAGGCATCCGTGTTCAATATAAACGGATGCCTTTAAAAAGGATTCGGTTATCCTGTCTATATGGTCGTGCGGTATGAAGCATGACAGGAGATCGGCCTTTTTAAGCCAGACTGTTTCAGTCTCCGAGAGCATTTTTAAGCTGTAGTTTTCTGCGGCGGTTTGACTTAACGTTATAAGATCGTCACATACCCGGGCTGTATAGATAACAAGACTTATACCGGCGCCCGTTATCAAAAAAAGCAGGATCACAGCCGCGGCAACGCGAACGTTCATTTGGTTTGCTCCTTCTTTGCGAAAATGATTTCTCCGTTTTCATCGGCACAAAGCAGAAATACGTCAGAGGGACTCTCTGCGCCTCTTTCTTTTATGACCGAATAAAGCCAGTCGTCGTTTTTTCCCATCTTTTCAAGGACCGACCTGTCGGTTTTACCGTCTGAGATTATGGCTTCAAATGGCAGCTCGCTTCGGACCCGTATGTCAAGGTCCTCAGCGCATGGGGGAGTCTTCCGGTTGTCTAAGAGTACGCTGAGTCTGCCGTTCGTTTCTATCTGCGCCAATCTGATTTTCCGCAGATCGTAAACGTCTTTGAGCCTGAGGTCTTCAAGCAGATCGTCGGTGCTTATCCTCAATTTTGTAAGAGCCTTCTGATCTATTATCCCGTTTCTTATCAGAGTGATCGTTCGCCCGCTCAAAAGTCTTCTGAGAGCAGGAAACTTAAGAGAAAAGTATGACACGAGTATTTCCGCCGATATCAGAACGGCGATAGGAATGATGCCGTGTATAAGCGGCAGTTCTGTGTCCTGCATCGGCACCGATGCCACGGCAGAGATCAGTATCGTTATCACGAGTTCGGCAGGCTGCATTTCGCCGACCTGCCTTTTGCCCATAAGACGCATGGACGCCGTTATGAAAACGTAAAGGATAACGGTCCTTATAAGAGAGATTATCATTTGACACCTCCGCAAAAGAATTATTCCCGAATTGTGTTTCATGATACTTTTAAATACACTGGAGGATCCTGAAATGAGTAAACTTCGTATCGGATGGTCTGAAGTAAACATAACTCCCGACAAAAAGATCTCACTTGCGGGTCAGTTTGCCGAGAGGATATCAGAGTATGTCGAAAAACCGCTTACTGCGACAGCGCTTGCACTTGAGTCGAACGGAGAGCAGGCAGTTATATGCAGCGTAGATATCGTTTCGATCGCGGGAAATCTCGTTGAAGAGGTAAGGGAGCGCCTCTGCGATAACAAAGAGGGGCTTGACCCGATGAAGGTGATAATCTGCGCGATACATACTCATACCGGACCTTCATACACGAGAAAATCAAAGAATAACGTGTTCGTCGGCGGTACTGCGGCAAAGGATCTGCTCAAGCAGTATCTTCCGGCAGGTAAAAAATACGTCGAGAGCGCAAACGTCTCCGGCAACAGAGACATTATGGCAGGCGACGAGATGCTCACGTTCCTTGCCGACCGGATCTCGGAGGTTGTTCTCGCGGCGTGGAAGGCAAGGACCAACGGAAGTTTTGTTAATGCTTTCGGAAGAGCCCCTGTGGGTATGTGCCGGCGTGTTACGTATAACGACGGTTCGGCGCAGATGTGGGGAAACACGGATACCGCGATGTTTGAAGCCGTTGAAGGCGGAAGCGATACGGGTATAGAATTGATGTATTTCTTTGACGGAAACAAAAAACTTTGCGGCATTGTTGCGAATCTTGCCTGCCCGGCTCAATGCGTTCAGCATAGGCTTTTCGTCTCTCCGGATTTTTGGGGTGAAGCTAAGATGCTTCTCCGCAGGCGCTTCGGAGAAGAACTGTTTTTGCTTCCGCTTTGCTCCGCCGCAGGAGATCAGTGTCCAGTCGACCTTGTCAGATGGGTCGAGCCGGAAAGCGACGTTCACGACCCCAACATCAAGCGTTCCGATCCGCTCAAGCGTAAAGCAGATCCCTCTATGTTTGATATCTCGGGTATGAAAAAAGCGGGAAAGAGGGTAGCGAACGAAATAGCTGAGGTATATGAGGAGGGGCTTTCCGAGAGCCTGCAGGACGCCGAGCTCATTCATCACGTCAGAAATATGCAGCTCCCGCTTCGCCGCACGACCCTTGCGGATATAAAGGTCGCCGAAAAAGAAATAAAGGAGTACCTTCGCGATCTTCCCGGTGATGCGGATTTCAACGACGCAGCAAATCTTCAGGTCCATCTCGGTATACTCAGGCGCGCAAAGCTGCAGGAAGTCCTGAACGTTATTGACACGGAGATCCATATCCTTAAGCTCGGACCGGTAGCCATTGCGACCAACCCGTTTGAACTCTTCCTCGATTACGGCAACAAGATAAAAGCACGGAGCTACGCCGAGCAGACATTCCTTATCCAGCTTGCCAACGGAAGCGAGGGCTATCTGCCCACCGAAAAAGCTGAGAAAGGCGGACATTACAGTGCCTTTATATCCAGCGGGAAGGTGGGTCATATAGGCGGAGAGCAGCTTGTGAACGAGACTCTTAAGGAAATTAACGGAATGTTTTCAAGGTAATATGATAAAGAAACTGATAATTTTTTATAAAAAACGCTTCTGCCGTTTCGTCTTGACAGGGAGGGAAAAATGAAAAGGATAGTTTGTATCGTTTTATGCCTTGCCGTTACAGCTCTTCTTTTGCCATCCCTTTCCGCAAACGCGGCGGGACCGGTAAGGGTCGTTAAGATAGGACTTAAATACGGTAACGACGCACTGCCTGCCGTAAAGCTCAAAAACCTGAGCGGTGCAGGTGACGGATACAACGTGGGTTACTTTAATTCCGAGAGAGAGTTTTATACACTTTTTTCCACATATGAGACTGATATCGCAACGCTAAAGAACAAACCGATGTGGGTAAACGCCTCCGAGGAGTATTTTGACGAAAAGCCCGCAACATACAGATATTCCATAGGATGTTATCATCTTGAACTCAACACGACTTTTGACGGTTATTCAGACGTTATGAGTGCCGCCGAGTCAATGACTCAGGCTACGGGCGTCCGGGCTTATCCCGCGTATATCAATTCCCGTTACGTCTTGAGAGTCGGTGAGTTTTTAACGACCGAACTTGCTCAGAATAAACTTCAGGACGTCGTTGATAAGTCGGGAGGCCTTTCTTTCAGTATCGTCGGGTACAGCGAGACCTGTTATACGCTTACCAAAACGGGAACAGACGTCATACTTTTCCAGTTCGACTCCGGTGGGCTCCCGTTGGGTATAATGCCCGAATCGGAGACGACCTGGTTCAACAAATATCTTTACTGCGGCGGGTTTGAGCTGCGCCGCGTTTACGGTAACGACATTACTGTAATAAACGTTGTCGGCATGGATGATTACCTTAAGGGCGTTATCCCGTATGAGGTAAGTCCTTCATGGCCCATAGAGGCGCAGAAGGCTCAGGCTTTGTGCGCTAAATGCTACGTCTGCAACAATATGGGAAAGCATTCCTCAATGGGCTTCGATCTCTGTAATACTACCGACTGTCAGGTTTATTACGGCGTCAGCTCTGCTACGCTTGTTTCCGACGCGGCAGTAGACAGCGTAAAAAATCTTTACGTGACATATAACGGCGAGATATGCAATACTTATTACCATTCTTCAAGCGGAGGATGGACTGAGGACAGTGAAAACATCTGGGGGAAATATATTCCTTATCTGCGTGCTGTCGAAGATATATATCTGGAAAACGTAAGACATTACAGCGTTGAAGTTACTCTTGAGGATATAAGCGACGTGCTCAAGCTCAAAGGCTATACTGACCAGAACGTGACAGATTATTATGTCAGCAGGCGCAGCGCTGTCGGAAACGTCACGGAGGTAAGCTTTACGCTCGAGGACGGGAGCGTACTGTCTTTCTCCGGAGAAAGAGCAAGGACGGTAATTAACAGCACCTCAAAAGGCATATCGGTTTTGAGCCACAGATACGTGATATACACGGTCATGGGTATATACATAAATCAGATGCTCCGGACGAAAAACACAACAGAACTTTACGTCATAGACAGGAACGGTCAATCCGTCCCGATCTCGTCTAATTACGGTGAGATCGCCTGCATAACGGCAGACGGCGTGACAAATCTTTCTCCGGTGTCTTTGAAGTATAACGTAGTCGGAACGGGATCCGGGCACAACATCGGAATGAGTCAGTGGGGCGCTTATGCAATGGGTAAGCTTGGGTTCACGTACGATCAGATAATCAAGTTCTATTTTACCGATGTGGAGATAGCTGAAATTGGATAATGAATTGAAGCGGAAAGATTTTTACTATTATCTTCCGGAACGGCTCATAGCGCAGACCCCTGTAAAAGAGCGCGATCATTCGAGGCTTATGGTCGTCGACCGTAAAAAAACGGGTGTGGAACACAGGCATTTTTATGATATCTGCGAATATCTTAAAAAGGGCGATTGCCTTGTCATAAACGATACGAGGGTCCTTCCCGCGAGGATATATGCTTCAAGAAAAGGAGGCACGGCGCCCGTAGAGATACTGCTTCTCAAAGATCTCGGTGAGGACGTTTGGGAGTGCATCGTAAGACCCGGGAAAAAGCTTCGTGAAGGCGCAGAAATTGACTGTGAGGGGTTACTTCACGGCAGGATAACGGAAGTTCTTCCGGACGGAAACAGGAAGATAAAGTTTTCATATAAAGGGATATTTCTTGAACTGTTGGACAAGCTCGGAAGTATGCCCTTGCCGCATTACATAAAAAGCGAGCTTAAAGATAAAGAGCGTTATCAGACAGTATATGCGGTAAATAACGGCTCTGCCGCCGCGCCGACGGCAGGGCTTCATTTTACAAAGGAGCTTTTGAATAAAATATCCGACATGGGCGTTGATATCGCAAAGATCACTCTGCACGTCGGCCTCGGTACCTTCCGTCCCGTAAAAGAAGAAAACATCAAAGATCATCTCATGCATTCCGAGTATTATGAGGTCTCGGAGAATGCCGCGGCACTTATAAACGCCGCTAAGGACAGAGGAGGCAGGGTCATAGCCTGCGGAACGACATCATGCAGAACTCTTGAGTCGGTGAGTGACGGATGCGGCAGAGTAAAAGCCTGCTTCGGCAATACGGATATTTTCATTTATCCCGGATACAAGTTCAAGTGTACCGATGCTTTGATAACCAATTTCCATCTCCCAGAAAGCACTCTTATAATGCTTGTCTCTGCGTTTGCCGGAAGGGAAAGGATACTTGAGGCTTACAAAACGGCGGTAGAAGAAGAATACAGGTTCTTCAGCTTCGGCGACGCCATGCTTTTGCTCTGAAGGAAGGGGATAAATAATGGAGACCGAACTTATAATACTCATAATTACCCTTTCGGTATCGGTAGTTTCGCTGATACTCGGCATCGTCCTTATATCAAAGCAGGGTGTCATAAACTCCAGCGTGGAAAATAAGGTTTCACAGCTGCAGTCGGAAATGAACAATTCGTCCATGCAGACCGAACAGAAGCTTGAAAATATGCGCGGCGCGTTGTCGGAAAGCATTTCGAGAATGACGCAGAGCAATACTGAACAGCTTAATACCATAAGAAGAACGGTCGATGAAAAGCTTCAGGACACTCTTGACAGAAAGCTTAACGATTCTTTTAAACTTGTAAGCGAGAGGCTTGAGCAGGTATATAAAGGACTTGGAGAGATGCAGACAATCGCCGCAGGCGTCGGTGATCTGAAAAAGGTCCTTTCAAACGTAAAAACACGCGGCGTGCTCGGTGAAATACAGCTCGGTGCCATTCTCGAGCAGATCCTTTCTCCCGAACAGTATGAAAAGAACGTTGAGACAAGGATAGGGAGCAGAGCAGTCGTTGAATATGCTGTAAAGCTTCCCGGGGATGACGGTATGCCTGTTTGGCTTCCGATAGATGCAAAGTTCCCGACTGATGCTTATCAGCAGCTTCTTGACGCCTACGACACGGCTGACGCCGCGCAGGTTGAAACGGCTTCAAAACAGCTCAGATGGAGAGTAAAGGCCTTTGCAAAGGACATTTGCACAAAGTATATTGAGCCTCCGGAAACGACCGATTTTGCAGTTATGTTTCTGCCGGTAGAAGGTCTTTACGCTGAGATTGTGAGAGCCGGGATGGTCGAAGAACTTCAGAACGAATACAGAGTCTGCATTGCCGGGCCTACGACGATGGGTGCTCTTTTGAACAGCCTTCAAATGGGCTTCAAAACTCTCGCTATACAGAAGAGATCGAACGAGGTCTGGAAGGTCCTGAGCGCCGTAAAGGGTGAGTTTGAGAACTTTGCGTCGGTGCTTGAAAAAGCGCAGAGCCGGATTAATCAAGCAAACGATGAGCTTGACAAGCTTGTCGGAACAAGAACGAGGATGATACAAAGCAAGCTCAAAGGTCTGCAGGCAATGCCTAAAGAGGATGCGGCGTATTATCTGGAGAACAAAGATGACTGATTTCAAACTTATTCTGAAAGAGAACAGGGCACGGCGCGGAGAGTATAAGACTGCGCATGGCACTATACAAACGCCGGTTTTTATGAACGTCGGCACTCAGGCGGCGATCAAAGGAGCACTTTCTGCTTTTGATCTGAAACAGATCGGATGTCAGATAGAGCTTTCGAATACGTATCATCTTCATGTCAGGCCCGGTGAAAAGATCATTAAGGAGCTTGGCGGTCTGCATGAGTTTATGAAATGGGACGGACCGATTCTTACTGACAGCGGAGGTTTCCAGGTTTTTTCGCTTGCAAAGCTTCGCCGTATAAAAGAAGAGGGAGTGGAGTTCAACGCACATACCGACGGCCATCTTATTTTCATGGGCCCTGAAGAAAGTATGAATATCCAGTGGTCGCTTGGCTCAGATATAGTTATGGCTTTTGATGAGTGCGTTGAAAATCCTTCTCCGCGCGAATACGTAAGGCAGTCGAGCGAAAGAACGGCACGTTGGCTCGAAAGATGCAAAGTCTCTCTTTCCGATCTTTTGAAGAGAGAAGATACCGTCAATCCGGGACAAAAGCTTTGGGGTATAAATCAGGGCGGAACTTATAAGGATATCCGCATAGATAATATGAAAAAAATAGCCGAGCTCGATCTTTCCGGCTATGCCATCGGCGGCCTTGCCGTAGGGGAAACGGCTGAAGAAATGTATGAGATAATCGAATCTGTGGAAGAGCATATGCCTGCCGACAAGCCGAGATATCTTATGGGCGTCGGTACTCCGGTAAACATACTTGAGGGGGTCGCAAGAGGGATCGATTTCTTTGATTGCGTTATGCCGGCGAGAAATGCGAGACACGGGCATCTATTCACATGGCAGGGCATAATCAATATAAATAACAACAAGTTTTTAAGCGACGCCATGCCGATAGATCCCGAATGCGATTGTCCCGTATGCCGCACATATTCGAGAGCCTATCTGAGGCATCTTCTTAAGGCAGGGGAAATGCTCGGCATGAGACTTACCGTGATGCATAATCTGTATTTTTATAACAAGCTTACGGAAAAGATCAGAAATGCTCTCGACAGCGGCACTTTTGAAGCTTTCAGGCGTGAATATTCGGTTAAATTGGGCAAAAGGATATAAAACACCTTGAAAAATTAACGTATATGTTTTATAATGGTCACAATAAATGAAACGGAGGATGATTATGTCTTTATTTCTTGAAGCCGAAGCGGCGGCTGAAACGACGTCCGGCAGCATTTTTTCACAGTATTCTATTTGGATCTGGCTTGCCGTTATGGCAGCAGTCTTTTATTTCCTTATAATAAGACCTCAGAAGAAAAAGGAAAAACAGGACAGGATGCTCAGAAACAGCATTCAGCCGGGTGATGAGATAGTCACGATCGGCGGATTTGTCGGGCGAGTCCTTTCGGTCAAGGACGATGTGGTCACATTTGAGATGGGCGCTGACCGCACCAAAATGACTGTAAAGAAATGGGCTATCCAGACAAGAACTTCACCTGAGCAGGAAAAGCCGGCTGAAACCGAAGAGACCAAGAAGAGTAAAGAGGACAGTTCTGAAGCTGTTTTTGACGGCGGTAAAGATCAGGACTATAAGAGCAAGTGAACTGAGTAATAAAAGCAGATTTACCCCCATATTATCGTATCAGATAATATGGGGGCGTTTTTTATGAATGAAAAATTGTCAAAGTTTAAAAGATCCTTTTTTTCGGCTTTGATCGGCGGCTTCGTTGTCTTGACAGTCCAGCTGATCGCAGCACTGCTTATCAGAGGCGAGGTACTTTCGGAAGGTTATATAAAACCATCTGCGTTTGCTGCTGTTTTTATCGGCTCGCTCGTTTCGTCGCTTATTTCGGGAGGCAAGATCTACGGTATAGTTTCATCGGTGTGCCTTTTAGGGATTTTGTTTTTGGAAGGCTTGTTATTATTTCCGGGAAGAGTTAACGTCACCGACGTCCTTTCGGTCGCTGCAAGCGTCGCTGCTGCAGCGGCGGCGGGAACGCTGCTTTCCGGACTGACGGGAAAAAAGTGATATGAAGTTTAAGAAAAAAGACCTCTTTGGCGTTTTGTTCATTGTCTCTTTGACATTAAGTATCTTAGCGGCTATAATATTTATAATAGCATACAACAGCAGACCGCTTCAGAGCTCAGTCGTATTGACCGATGTTTCAAGAGCAGTCGTGATACTCGACGCAGGTCACGGCGGCGCGGACGGAGGCGCAGTGTCGTTAAACAACGTGCCGGAGGCACAGATCAATTTAAAGATAACCTTCAAAATACGTGATTTTATGGGCTTTTTAGGGATACCTGCGGCCCTTACGCGCGACTCTGAAGGGTCGCTTGACTATGATCCTGGCAAGACCCTCAGAGAGAACAAATCCGCAGACATAAAAGCAAGACTGAGAATGTCGCAAAATATGCCTTTATGCGATTTTTTGAGCATACATCTAAATAAGTTCGGTCAGAGCAAATATTACGGTGCACAGGTATTTTACGGAGATAAAAACGCCGACTCTCAACGTCTGGCGGATACTATCCAGAGCGCGCTCAGAGAATATCTTGATAAAGACAATGAAAGACAGGCAAAGCCTGCCCCGAAGACTGTTTTTCTTATGAAAAACATTGAGGCGCCGACAGTAACTGTTGAATGCGGTTTTTTATCCAATCCTGAAGAAGAGGCAAGGCTTGTTTCCGATGAGTACCAGACAATGGTAGCGATCGCCGTGACAAAAGGCTATACCGAATATCTAAGATCATCGTAAGGAAGTGTCAAGATGGCTAAGAACAAAACAGAATATGTGTGCTCGGAGTGCGGCTATACTTCTTCAACGTGGTACGGAAGATGTCCGTCATGTAAAGAGTACAATACGCTTGAGGAGATACGGATAGCTCCGCTTAAAAACGAAAAGAAAAGCTTCGCCGCTGCAGGCGTCGATGAGCCGGTCGCCTTGAATGAAATATCGACCGATTCCGACGAACGGACAAAGTGCGGGATAAAAGAGCTTGACAGAGTTCTCGGCGGAGGCTTTGTAAAGGGCTCGGTCATTCTGGTGGCCGGAGAGCCCGGAATAGGAAAATCAACTTTGCTTCTTCAGGCGTGCGGAGAACTTTGCAAAAAGGGAAAAGTCCTTTACGTTTCTGGTGAAGAATCAAAGGCACAGATAAAAATGCGTGCCTCAAGGCTCGGGATAAATACGGACAAGCTTCTTATCTTTTGCGAAAGCTCGGTATCAGCCATTTTAAAAGCCGCCGAAAAGCTCTCGCCGTCGTTTGTCGTTATAGATTCCATACAAACGGCTTACTGCGACGATATACAGTCGGGCGCGGGGAGCATATCTCAGGTCAAAGAAGCGACCATGACTTATATGAACTTTGCAAAAAGCACCGGAACGACAGTGATAATCGTCAGCCACGTAAACAAGGAAGGAAGCGTCGCCGGTCCGAAGACGATGGAGCATATGGTCGACGCCGTTCTGAACTTTGAAGGAGACAGACAGATATCTTACAGAGTTTTACGGGCGGCAAAAAACCGTTTCGGGTCAACGAATGAGCTGGGAATGTTTGAAATGACCGGCCGCGGACTCAAGGAAATCGAAAATCCGTCTGCGGCTCTTCTCGAAGGAAGACCTCTTCATGCTGCCGGCAGCTGCGTTATCGCGTCTCTTGAAGGGACAAGGCCTATTCTGGCGGAAGTTCAGGGGCTTGTTACAAAATCTTCTTTCAGCGTTCCGAGAAGAACTTCCTCGGGATTGGACTACGGAAGGGCTGTATTGCTTCTTGCCATTTTGGAAAAGCGCGTAGGCTTCAGACTCGGCGTTTATGATGCTTACGTCAACGTTATCGGCGGAATGGACGTTAACGAGCCTGCGGCGGATCTTCCCGTTGCTCTTGCAATAGCGTCAAGTTATCTTGAAAAGGAGATACCGCCGGATCTTGCAGCTTTCGGTGAGGTCGGCCTTTCGGGAGAAATTCGCGCCGTGTTCGGAGCCGGCCAGCGGATCGCAGAGGCCAAGAGATTGGGCTTTAAAAAATGTATTTTGCCTAAAAGCTGCGCTTCCGTGATTGAGCCTGCTGAAAAAGAAGGGATCGAGCTTGTGTTCGTTTCTACGCTTAAAGATGCTATAAACGCCTGCCTCTGATACTTTTATAACAAAAAAAGACGTGATCGGGTCACGTCTTTTTTATATTTCTTGTTTTTTGTTTTTGTAGTATATGCACGAATGACCTGAGAATGTCGGTGCTGACACTCTCCTCAGTGTGCATTCGCCAAGTTCATAGAAAAGACAGCTTTTTTCACGGCATATGATGCTCAAAAAATCCCACCTTTCTTTTATGATATTTTAATCAAAAAACAGCAAAATATTAGCGTGGAGGGATAGCATGAAAAAAGCGTTTTTTTGTATTTTGTTGACTGTATCGGCAATAGCCGTGATGTATATCGGCGGAAGGCTTTACGTAGTTTCCTCCACGTATGCTGCAGAAACTGTATTACCGGAGAAAAAAGGACTGATGGATTACGTCACAGTCAGCGGAAAAGTCACCGAAAAGGGGAGGACAGACGTTTATGCGGGTATGCCTGTCCGCGTTGTCGAATGCTTTGTTTCAGCGGGCGATGAGGTCGCTGCGGGCGACGTCCTGATGATCGTCAAAAGATCCGATGAAAGCGTTTCGGCATCGGTCGTTTACGATGAGATCAAAAAAGCCGTCGAAGGGATCTTAAAAGGCGCTGAAAGCAACAGAAGTTCGATCGTTGCCGCTGCCGATATAGTGGAATTGAAGGGCGGCGTTTTATCGTTATGCAGCCCTTGCGCGGGGACCGTCATGAATATAGTTGAAGAAAATAACGCTTTTATCCCTCATGGAAAAGCATGCGCCGCAATTTCCGATCTCAATAATCTTGAGATATCAGCATATTTAGGCGAAGCTTATATATCCGCAGTGAGCGTCGGTGACGACTGTATAATAAAAATACCCGCACTCTGCGATGAGGAGCTTTCGGGGAAGCTTGAAAAAATAATGCCCTATGCTGCGACGTCTTTTTCTCTCTCCGGAAGCAGTAAAATCGAAACAGAACTGAAAATATCGCTCCCGGAAAGAAGCGATATACTTAAGCCCGGCTATTCGGCAGTTGTAAAGATCGTGACCGATCTCAGAGAAAACGCCGTAATAGTCCCTTTCGAAGCTATCGGTCAGGATACAGATGACCGCGAATACGTTCTTTGTCTCAATAATAAAAAGGCTGAAAAAATATATATAATAACCGGGAAAGAGCTTGCGGATAAATGCGAAGTAGTCTCCGGACTCATGGGAAACGAAAGACTTATTCTTAATCCCGAAAAAGTCCCGGAGAGATGTATTTCGGTAAGATGAAAATACGTGACGTTATATCATATTCTTTTAATAAGATAAGACGCGGAGGATTAAAAACGGTCCTTTGCATCGCTGCCGTATTCATAGGCATTCTTTCGGTATGTACAGCCTTTACGGCAGGTGAAATGTCAAAGACCGCGCTTAAGAATGAGCTTTCTGAAATAGGTATAAGAGGCTCTGCACTGTATACAAAAAACGGAGAGGGAATAGGACTGAATAAAGAGCAGATAAAAATGCTCGAAAAAACGGACGGAGTCGAAAGTCTGATGCCTTTTTCAGTTGAAACGGGCGGAGTTTATATGAACAAACAAAGCTTTTCCGCTCTTGTAATAGGTGCAGACGAAAATCTGCAAAGCGTATGGGATATCAAAGTCCTCTACGGAAGATCCTTTGATAAAACGGACGTTGAGGAGAAAAGAAACGTTGCGATCATAGACAGCGATTTTTCAAATAAAGTCTTCAAGCGAAGCAATACTGTCGGGAAAAGATTGTTCCTTTCGCTTGGAGACAGGACGGAGTATTTTGAGATAATCGGCATCGTAAAATCTCAAAAATCAGGTCTTCAGAGCATCTTAGGAGCATCTGTACCCGAAATAGTTTATATACCGTCGTCTTTTTCGGGATCGGCGGATAAGATAGCCGTTATATGCAGCGGCGAAGACAGTGTTAAAGCATGCAGCGTTCTTGCGTATGAAATAAAGGAAATTTCCGGAGTTGATCTTGACTATAAAGACCTTGACGTGTATGCAGACAGCTTTTTAAAGATCGGGAACATAGTTGCGGGTCTTGCCGCCGCAATGGGTTTTATTTCGCTTATCGTGGGTGGTATAGGCGTGACCTGCAATATGCTTTCGGCAGCGGATGAACGAAGGAGAGAGATAGGCATTCTGCTTTCTCTCGGCGCAGGTAAAAAGGATATTTTGCTGACTTTTTTGTTCGAATCGGTCTTGCTTTGTATGATCGGAGGAGGTCTTGCACTTTCTGCTTGTGCGGCGATAGCGGGAACGGCCATGAAAGGCTATAACGGGGTTCCGCTTTTTTCAGGCGGAGTTTTCGGTATCATCGTTTCACTTTTATGCGGGAGTGTTTTCGGAATAATACCCGCTGTGCGGGCGTCAATGCTTGATCCCGCAGAAGCAATGAGAGAATATTGAAAAAGCCGCCGAAAACCGGCGGCTTATAATTGCGCGAATAATTCAATCAAAAAGTTCTTCCCATTCGTTTGGAACGACGATCTCGCCGCTCGCGATCTTTTTAGTCAGTTCTTCGCATTCATCGCGTATTTCTTTTGGGATATTTACGTCTCCTGTGGGTATGCCGATGCAGTCGTCCTTACAGCTGAAAAGTATTTGTTTTCCACCGCGGAGAGTGCCGTCAAGATATTGACCGATTATCTTAGATATGGCGCTTCCGACGCGCGAAACGGCAGAGGTCAGAGTAATAGAACGATTGCCTTCATAAATACCGTTATTGAACTGGTCGATGCCTGAACCGATGACCCAAACGTCCTCGCCCGAGCCGCGAAGTCTTTTGGCCATCTCAAAAACTCCTGCGGCGGTTTTTCCGCCGTCTGTAAACAGACATTTTATTCCGGATCCGAAAAGCTGTCTTGCCAGATTAATACCCGTTTCGCTGTCGTTGTATGAACCTGCATAAACAATGCTTTCATCATCTATGGTAACAGAGGTGCCGTAATTATTGTTTGAATATTCTACGCCAGCCTTGAAGCCGCCGCTGTAGCGTCTTGAGGAGGGAACGTCCATTCCGAAAACTGCGCCGAAGCGTCCGCTTTTAAGAGTCTGTGCGGCAGCGAAACCGGCGACAAAGCCAGATTCGTTTTCGGCAAACATGGCGCTTACCGTGTTGGAAGTCATGCTGTCCGGGGCAAAACTGATACAGATGAAAGTACAGTCCTTATATTTTGTTTGTGCGGTCTTGACTGCGTTTCTGAAGACGTTGGAAGGAACGACAATTATCCTGCATCCCTGATCGTAAAGCTCTGCAAAAGAGGCGGCGAAGGCTTCCTCCGTTGATGCTTCCGGAACCGAATATATCCCGTTCACGCCGTATGAATACGAAGCAAGTGTTATACCGCTCCACGACGCTGAGTTTATGGAGTTCTCGTTTGCCTCGTTGGGATCGGTGATAAGTCCGACCGTAAGATCCGAGCCTTTTAAGGAGCATCCTGAGAATAGGGATAAAATTATCAAAAGAACCGTCAAGAGCGCAGTGGTTTTTTTCAAGGGATCTCCTCCAATCAGAAGAACAAGGGCAGGATATCAGATGCCTGACACCCGCTTATATATTCGGAAACGTCTGTTTCGTTAAGGACATTGGTAATACTATCTTTATCGTGAGGAACGTTGATAAATTTCTCGCAGAACTCCGAAATATCACGGATACCGAAAAAATCACCGGTGATGGATAAAGACACTATCCGGCCTTTTTCAACGTCAAAGCCTATGTTAAGTATACCGAAGGGCATCGCCGCGCTGTTTCTGAACTCATAATTGCCCGTTTTGATAAAGGTCCATTCGTCGCTGCGGTATTTTTTTTCTGCTATACAGTTTATTTCGGATATATCGCTCTGTGAGGGCTCATAAACGGAAATGTCGTCAAAAAAAGAAAGAATATGGTTTTCGAGGCGCCTGATGAACTCATCTGTTGTGAGACGGTCTTTGCAATAATCGGAAATGTTGGCCACTCTGCTTTTAACTGATGAAACGCCTTTTGCCTTCAGCTTTCTCGGATCGACACGCAAAGCGCCCTGCATATATGAGAAGTCAGACGAAAAGAGAAGGGTGCCGTGATGAAGTATCCTCTGTTTATGCATATACTGTGCGTTGCCGGAGACTTTTAAGCCGTCGACCGTAATATCGTTGCGTCCATTCAGTGATGCGTTTACGCCGAGAGAGGCAAGTGCGGATATTACGGGGCGGGAAAACTTTTCGAAATTGAAGAAATCATTCTTGTCGCATGGAGCGATATATGAATAATTGACGTTGCCGAGATCATGGAAGACAGCTCCTCCGCCTGTATTTCTTCTTACAAGGGAAATGCGGTGCTCTTTTATGAAATCGAGATCAACTTCGGCGGATGCATCCTGATTTCTGCCGATGACGACAGTGGGACGGTTGCGCCAAAAGCAGAAAAACTCCCGATCGCTGTTTAAAAGAAAGAACTCTTCAAGAGCAAGGTTGAAAGCGGGATCGGTGGAGGAGTTTTTAATAAGATACATAAGTTACTGGATCTCAACGTTATCGAGACTCATAACAACGGAGATAAAGCTTTGTCCTCTTTCGCAGATGATCTCTTTTCCGTCAGAATCATAATAGGTGATGGCCGAATTGTATGCGTCTTTCTTCCACGTGATGTTTATGTATTTTCCGCCGCAGAAGTAATATCCTGCACCGGAGCCTGTGGTTTGTATGCTCACGAGTTTAAGGTCGCTGTCCTTGATATCGGTCGTTTTCATCTCAATTATAAAAAGATTTTTTGCCGTTACCTGCTGGTCGAGATATGCGTCCATCTGTTCTTTGTTATACTGATAACGTCTGTAAACGCCGTTTGAATCGTCATAGACGAAATACGGCTTATTTGACGAGCTGTAATTAATACGTACGAGGGAAGCAGTCCTCCCGTCGGAGGCGGAGCTTTTAGATGCAAAAGTGAATGAGGAGGGATGAGTGTCCTGATCGAGAGGGGAAGACAGGCGTGCAAGACCGTTTTCAATGTATTCTCCGGTCGTATAAACGGAATGTTCATAGCCGAGCTGGCTTCTTCTTTCCTTATCGCGGAAAAACACAGTGCCTTCCCAAGAGCCTTTTATACCGTCGATATTGATGAGATCCTTACGTGCGGCTATAGCGTCGTATGCGGGTACACTTCCGCCGAAATGCATATAAACGGCGCCGTAGCTCTGGGCTATGTCAATAAAATAGGGTCTTGCGCTGCGTATGCTGGCGAGTTTCTGTATTTTGGAAGGATCTTGAAAGATTGCGAGCAGACGGGTGATCCGTCCTTCTACAAGCATTTCATAAATGATATCCGCCTGCGAAATTCCCCATTGAGGAAGACTGTCATAGCTGTTGCTTACCATGATCGCGACGGGTCTTCTTGTAAGCGCTTTATCTGATATGCCGTCGCAGAGACCGGTAAGAGGGTTAACGTTTCCGGTCGGAATGAAATCGTCAACGGTCGTAGGCTGGGGATCGACGACGGCAGGAGTTTGCTCGGTCGTCTGAGAACCGGAAGAGGCAGACCCCGTGCCCGTCGTGCCGGGATCTGTCGTATCAGGTCCCGACGGAACGGGATCGTCCGTCTTGTCATCGGTTTTATCCGTTGCTCCGCTCTGCTGCTCGCCGCTCTGACTGCCAGGCAAGAGTTCTCCCGTATAATCCGTAAAAGTTATTTCTTTTTCATTTGCACCGCAAGCCGCAAAGAGAGAGGCGATAGCTGCGATCACAAGAATGAATGCCGTAAAACGCTTGATTTTCATATTTTATCCTCCGGATCGTTTATGCCGCAAAGAATATCCAATGATGACGAGTAAAGTCTTTCGGCGTCTTTTTTAAAGTTGTTTTCTACCATCGAACATTGTTCTTCGGAGTATAAGACTAAGTTTACTGAAAAAAGTTCCGTTCCTTTGTCTGTTATTGCAAGATGAACGTTATAGGTCCCGTTTGAAGCATCAAGTGAATGCGTTGTCAGGATAGAGCGCTCACGCTGTATTTTTCTCGCGAGCAGGATCGCGTTTTTATCCGCTTTATGCTTAACTCCGGCAGATATGTATTGCGACATGGTCTCGTTTGTCTCAGACCCGAGCGGAGTTATTATAAACGATCTGCCGTTTTTGGTGTTTACAGCTGCAATAAGTTTTGCATTGAGCAGTTCTTCGACAGCCTGCGAAAAATCAAAGTAGTCGAAACCGTCGTCAACGTGAACGTAGTCGAAAAAATACGATTCGTCAAGAGAGTAGGGAAGCTGAGAAAGAGAGTAAAGAATAAGACTTTTGACGTCCGTGGGTTTTCGTATGAACCCTTTTCCCATTACATCCCCTCCTTGAAAAATCTTAAAATATTATATCATATCCAAGCATAAAATCAAATACCGGATTTAATAATTTTTGTCGGAGATGAAAAAATGGAGATAAAACGAATCGAACTTAATGAAGTGCTCTATCATAAACAAAATGCCGTGTTGTCATTCAGAGTATCTTATCCGGAGATATCACCTTATTCGATCGGTGTCCGAAGGATAAACGGTTATAACAAAATGTTCGGAAAAGAGATCGCCGAAAGAGCAAAAGGAGTCATTTTTAAAGCCGCGGTAAGACAAGCGGAGCTTTTGGGTAATGATTTTGAAGAGCTTTCTGTAGACGCGTCGTTTCAGACAATGTATCTTCATAACGGACTTTTTTCCGCTTTTACCGACGTCTTTTACAAGCTCGGCGCTGATGGAAAAGCAATGACGCGAAAAAGTCAGACATGGAATATCAAAAGCGGGAGACGCGTCCGCTTGAGAGAGCTTTTCGACAGACATACTGATTACATACCTTTTTTGTTCAACGAGCTTGCAGCACGTATATCAGATTTTGAAAGAAAGAACGGAGAGCCGTGCTATCCGGATTGGCGAATAAAGGCCATGCGCGTTTTCGACACAGGTAATTATTATCTTACGGATGACGGGATCGCCTTCTTTTTTCCGCAGGGAAGCATAACCGCCGGAATATGGGGAATACCGACTTTTTACATTGGCTTTGACAGTATTCGCGATATGTTGGGAAGATGGATGTTGTAATATAGTTTTATTTAAGATATAATATAATAAAAAGACTTTTGAAGTTTTGAAATGAGGGCAATTATGATCATTGATGAGAAGACTGTCAAAAGCAGACTGGAAGATATCCTTTCGGAGAACAATATTGCCGGGATGGCAGTTGCCGTCACAAATAAAAAAGAAACGGTCTTCGCTTCGGGCTTCGGTGTTGAGTCGGTTGAGCGACCTGTCCTCAAGGTCGAGACAAGCTCTCTTTTCAAGATCGCTTCGATAACAAAGATGGTTACGGGAATAACCGTAATGAGGCTTGTTGAAAAAGGATTGCTCGATCTTGACGTTCCGGTGAAAAAATACGTACCTTGGCTAACACTTTCCCGACCGGAGGCAGTCGAAAAGATGACGCTCAGGCATTTGCTGAGTCATTCGTCGGGGCTTTCGGGTAAAATATTTTATAATTGTCCCAAAGATGAACGTTATCTTGAACAGACGCTAAAAGAGATCCTGCCTAAACTTGAAATGAATACTCTTCCGGGAGACGGTGCTTTCCTGTATTCAAACTACGGATTCGTTCTTTCGTCATATATCGCGCAGAGCGTTACCGGCAAGACATATTCTGAGCTTGCGACCGAGACGGTGCTCAAACCGCTCGGGATGGACCGTACTTTTTATGACTTTAACGTTGTCAGTACTTACAACGTTGCTCTGCCTCATGTCGAGGATGAAAACGGCAAGCTTAAGGTTAAGCATTTCCTTGCCTCGGAAGCGACGCGTTTCGGCTCCGGAGAGCTTTTCTCAAATGCGATCGATCTCTGTAAGCTGATGAGATTCTTCCTGAATGCCGGCGTCGCCGACAGCGGTGAGAGGATCCTGAGCTCTGAAAGCGTACGAACAATGATGTCAAGGCAAGTAAAAAGAGATGAGAACGATTATCACGGCTTTGCCGTTCATATAAGGCTTTTCGGCGGAAGATATATATACGGACACACAGGATGGATGCCTCCGTACAGAGCATCGCTGTTTTTTGACCCGGACAAGGATGTCGGTGTCATAGTCCTTCTTAATACTGACAGAGATGCGATAAGGAACGATATCCTGTCAATGTTCCTCTGATACGTTCCTTTGCCTGCTCTATGAAGGACAACATATTTTCAATGACATAAAAAGAAAGGATGCTGCTCGATGTATACAGCCGCCTCAAAGGGTAAAAAAGCTTTTAAAGTTTTTATAGCCGTTATACTTGCTCTACTATGCGTGCTTACCTGCGCAGCTGCTGCGTCTCCTGCGATATTGACTCCGGAATGGTTCAGATACGGTGTTTACGGTGCATACGACGGAAACGAGGACGCATCAATACGTAAAGGCTCTGTAGTCGTTACGGACAGGTCTCTTGAGTATTTCAACTCCGGCGATTGGGTCTTATACTTGTCAGACGACGAATATGAGTCTTCATATCCGATGCGCCATGCGGTCATAATATCCTATGGGACTGTGATGCTTTCATCGGTCCGCTCAGTCGCTTTTGAAAAATATGAAAAACTCGTTTATCAGGCGGATAATTGGGGATACGTAACTATGTTTCTTTATAGGGAAAGACTGTTCGTCTGGATATTCTGGGGAGTGGTTATCATTGCTTTCATAGTCCTTGAGGCGACGAAAGGGGCCAGAAAGGCTTCAAAAGCCAGAAAGAAGCTTTTGAAAACTTTTGAATATTACGGAAAGAAATATGAAAAAGAAGACGAGGATAAAGATTACTGATCATAGTCAGATTTTCTCGATCATGAAAAACCGGAAGGCATGCCTTCCGGTTTTTTTATGATCGAGGTGAATTATACTTTCAAGTGCAACAGAAAAAAAGAAGTTCATACGAATCTCTGGTAGAATAGAATCACCACAAACCAAACCACCAAAAGGAGAGACGTATGAACTATAAACATCTTAGCATAGAAGAGCGAGCCTGTCTACGAGAATATTACAAAAAGGGTTACAGTTATCGGAGAATAGGAGAATTGCTCGGAAGAAACGTAAGTACGATCTCGCGAGAGCTGCGACGTAACTGTACACACATGTATGACGTGCCGACATACTATCCGCACACAGCGCAGAGAAAGAGCAATTTAAGACGAAGCCATTGTCATCGAGGAATGTTTTGGGATAAATCGGTATTGGAATACATCGATGAGAAGTTAAAAGCTACGTGGTCACCAGAGCAGATCTCAAAGACACCGTGCGGACTTAATATGCCGTCATTTAAGACGATATACAGATGGATAGATGAGAGATATTTAAAATCTACGGTCAAAAACCTGAGAAGGAAAGGAAAGACAAGGAAACGGCTCGGAAACGGAGGACGGTTCACGACAGGAAAATCCATCAGAAAAAGAGATAAAAGCGTATACAGAAGAAAAGAGTTCGGACATTGGGAAGCGGATACGGTAGTAAGTGGAAAAGGAAAGACGAAGGCTTGTTTTGCAACGTTAGCTGAGAGAATGACAAGATATTACATGGCAGTGAAGATTCCGGATCGGACAGGTCAATCCATGGCAAATGCCTTGATCAAAGCGTTGTCCGTCCTTCCGGAGGGTGCGGTGAAAACCATTACATGTGATCGCGGAAGCGAGTTTTCCGAATGGAGATACATAGAACAGCAACTTAATTGCAATATGTATTTTGCCGACCCTTATTGTGCTTGGCAAAAAGGAACTAATGAAAACCTTAACGGATTACTTCGCGAGTTTTACCCCAAAGGACGCAACCTTTCCAACGTCAACCCCGAAACACTGAAAAAGAACCTGGCGTTAATAAACGCCAGGCCCAAAAAAGTTCTTGGTTTCAAAAAACCGGTTGATTTGTTTGTTGCTTCAATTCAAAATCTGTTGCACTTCAATTGACAATTTATTCTCATAAGAACATGTCAAGCTCAAGCTGGTTGCTTTTGGGGATGGTTTTCAGAGCCCCGCATAGAGAAAGAGATTCAATAACGGCTTTTGATACCTTGTCACAGCGGTGAATGATGTCATCGGCAGAAATGAAATTGCCGTTAAGCCTTTCGTCACAAATGCTTTGTGCCGCGGCTTCTCCGAGTCCCGGAAGCGACGTAAACGGCAGTCTCAATGCGTTTCCTTCCTTTTTAAAGCCGTTTACCTCGGATTTATATATGTCTATGGGAAGAAAGCTGAAACCTCTCTTATAAAACTCATGACATATCTCGAGAGTAGACATAACGTCATCTTCAAGGGAAGATCTGTTTTGCTTTGATCTCAATTCTCTGTATCTACGGGATACTTCCCCGTCGCCGTTTGCCATATATGTGGCGTCAAAACCGCTTGAACGAATTGAAAAGAAAGCACAGTAAAAATCAAGAGGTCTGTGGACCTTGAACCAAGCGATCCTGAACGCCATTATTACGTATGCTGCGGCATGTGCGCGCGGGAACATATATTTGATCTTGTTGCACGAATTGATATACCACTGCGGTAAACCGTGCTCCTTCATAATATCTTCCCATTCGCTCGTCAGACCTTTTCCTTTTCTGACTTTTTCGGATATGTTGAATGAGACCTTCGGTTCAATACCCGAAGCAATAAGCTTCAGAGTGATATCGTCACGAACGCAAATAACATCTTTTATCGTTCCGAGCCCTTCTTTGATGATGTTATTTGCGTTATTGAGCCAAACGTCCGTTCCGTGTGAAAGTCCAGATATCCTTACAAGGTCGGAAAAACTGTGCGGCTGTGTGTCAACGAGCATTCCTCTGACAAACTTTGTGCCAAACTCGGGAAGAGCAGCGGCTCCGGTATCCTCCAGAATATCATCCGTCTCGATATTAAGTCCGTGAATGTCCGTAAAAATCGACATGGTCTCGGGATCGTCAAGAGGTATTTCCTGAGGATTGATACCGCTCACATCATAAAGCTTACGTATCATCGTCGGATCGTCGTGTCCGAGAAGATCGAGCTTCAAAAGATTGTCGTGAATTGAATGATAATCGAAATGTGTCGTTATTATGTCCGAACCGGATTTATCTGCGGGATGCTGAACGGGAGAAAAATCATATATTTCCATATCGTGAGGAACTATGATCAATCCGCCCGGATGCTGACCGGTCGTTCTTTTAACGCCCGTGCAGCCGTAAACAAGTCTGTTCAACTCGGCTTTGTGAGGTAACGGCTGTTTCTTTTCTTCAAAATAGTGCTTTACGAAACCGTAGGCCGTTTTATCTTTTATCTTGGAAATAGTTCCGGCTTTGAAAACTCTGTCAACACCGAAAAGACGTATCGTTTCGTTATGTATTCGCTGCTGATACTCGCTTGAAAAGTTAAGATCTATATCTGGCGCCTTATCGCAGTTAAACCCCAGGAACGTCGCAAAGGGTATATTGAATCCGTCTTTCTTCATCTTTTCGCCGCAGAGCGGACAGTTTCTGTCTGGCATATCAACGCCTGCTTCGTATTTCTCGGCGTCTTCAAATACGGTATGTTTGCATTTCGGACAACGGTAATGCGGCGGCAGTGCGTTGACCTCGGTTATCCCGGCAAGAAATGCGACAAACGACGATCCGACAGACCCCCTCGATCCGACGAGATATCCGTCTGAGTTCGACTTTTGAACAAGCTTCTGCGCTATCATATACATAACGTCATAGCCATGCTCAATGATCGGGACAAGTTCCGCCTCAAGTCTGTTTTTTATAAGCTCCGGGATCCCTTCAGCAGACAAATAAAGCTCATCAAGCTTTTTATAAACGAGCTTTTTAAGATCTTCTGCTGAGTTTTCGACAGAAGGAGGATAAGTTCCGCTCTTCAAAGGAATGAGGCTTCCGCACATGTCTGCGATCTTTCTTGTATTTGTCACAACGACCTCATACGCTTTTTCTTCACCCAAATACGTAAACTCCTTGAGCATCTGATCGGTAGAACGGAAAGAAAAGTCCTGCTTTTCAGAGTTTGGCTCAAAGCCTTTTCCCTGCATAAGGATGTCTCTGAAGATACGGTCGTTTTTTTCTATATAATGGACGTCTCCGGTCGCGCAAACGGGTTTGTTAAGGTGTTGACCGAGTTTTATTACGGTCCTGTTCATTTCTTTAAGTTGCTCTATCGAATCGACCTTGCCTTCGTCTAAAAGAAATATATTATTTGACAAGGGCTGTATTTCAAGATAATCGTAAAAAGAAGCTATCTTAACAAGCTCATCCCAGGTCTTGCCGTTTTCGATAGCAGTAAACAGCTCCCCTGCTTCGCATGCCGACCCGAAAAGAAAGTTTTCCCTGTTCTCTTCAAGCAAGGACATGGGGATTATCGGAAAACGCTTATAATACTTAAGATGCGAATCGGAAACGAGTCTGTAAAGGTCTTTGAGCCCCTCCTGAGTCTTGACTAAAATAATGAAGTGGTATGCTCTTCCGTGAGTCCCGGAATCGCGGCTCTTAAGCATGCTCAACGCCTGATTGATCTCGTCGACCCGTGATATATCGCATCTCTCCCTGAGCAGATCGATAAACCGGATAAATATCTCCGCAAGAACGTCGCTGTCATCAGAAGCACGGTGATGATTGAACTTGAGTCCCAAAGCATCGGCAATATTATTGAGCCTGTGCTTTGAAAGCTCAGGCATAAGGGCCCGGGAGATCTCAACAGTATCAATTGAACAAAAAGTTTTATCTATTCTTTGCGCTCTGCAGGCAGCTGAGAGAAATGAAATATCAAAATCAGCATTATGAGCGCACATGGGACGTTCACCGCAGAAAGAAAGAAACTCAGGCAGAACTTCGCAAATCGAACGCGCGTCCTTGACCTTTTCGTCAGTAATACCCGTAAGATCAGTTATCTTTTGAGGGATCGGATTTAAGGGTTTAACATAGCTGTGATATTTATCTTTTACCTTTCCGTCAGCAACTATCGACGCTGCGATTTCAATTATCTCACAGCTATATGCGTTAAGGCCGGTCGTTTCCAGATCGAAAACCACGATCTCATCGGTAAGCTTTGCGTCTGTAGTTCCTTTAACGGCAGTGCTTTTGAGGAGATCGTTTACACAGTATGCCTCGATACCGTATATGACCTTTATATTGTATTTTTTGGCTGCAGCGGCTGCCTCGGGATATGCCTGAACGACACCGTGGTCGGTTATTGCGACCGCAGGATGTCCCATATGCGCCGCAAGTTTTATGACAAGATCGGGATCGCATATCCCGTCCATGGTCGACATATTGGTATGAAGATGCAATTCAACGCGTTTGACTTCAGCATTGTCATCACGCATTTTCGAGGCAGTAAGTACTATACAGGACGGAGAAATCGTAATATCGTCCTCATACTTGTTAAAAGAAACATTTCCCTGGACAACAACGGTCTTTCCCGCTGACAAGGAGGAAAGTAGCTTCTTTGCCGTTTCGTCATCAAAAAGCTTTGATATTCTTATTGCCCCATATGAGTCGGTAATATCGAAAGATATGCTTGTTTTTTCTTTTCCGTTCAGCTTCCTGTTGGCAACAGAAAAAATTGTCCCTTCAACGCTTACCTTCCCTGATCCTTCATTGATCTTATTTGTAGTTGTCAATTCTCCGGGTGATATTTTACCGTATATAACAGAGTCTTTTAACGCCTTATGATCTAAAACTACACGTGGTTCTTCTGCATCTTTGGCGGCCTTGATCGCTTCTGCTGCAGCATATCTCTCTTTTTCGGCAAGTTCTTTGAGCATAATTTCATACTTATCTTCACTACTGACCGATGCAGAGAAAACGGCAGCCCGCACAGGCTCGGACTCAGTTTCATTCTTGTTATTTTCAAGCGGTTTGAAAAGTATATCGGCAAGAGAATAAACAGAAAGTATCTCTTTTTTCAAAGCACAAATATCATCATCCGGAAGATCCGTGGTATTTAGTGTCAATTCAAGGATATCATTATTTGAATAAACAGAAACAACCTCCAAGTCCCATGCGGGATTTGGAGATTTATATGCTTCGGGAAAAAGTTGTTTTAATTCCGCCGAATACTGAGTCATATCTTTTCTCCGCTCATTTTTACTATTTCTGAAAGCAATTCCTGTACGAGACGTTCCTCGGGAACTTTGCGTAAGATCTCGCCTTTTTTGAAAATAAGACCCTCTCCTGCTCCGCATGCAATACCAACGTCGGCATTTCTCGCCTCGCCGGGACCGTTGACTGCGCATCCCATAACGGCAACAGTCATTTTGGTATTAAGCTTTGAAAGTCTATCTTCTATTTCTTTTGCTATTTTTATCAGATCTACCTTTGTTCTTCCGCACGTAGGGCATGATATGATATTGACTCCGTATGTATTCAAATCAAGAGCTTTGAGTATTTTTTTTGCGGCGGAGACCTCAAGGACCGGATCGTCGGTCAGCGACACTCTTATCGTGTCTCCTATGCCGTCGGCAAGGAGAGCACCTATTGCGGCAGCAGATTTTATAGTCCCCATTTCCGCGCTCCCCGCTTCCGTAACGCCGAGATGAAGCGGAAGATCCGTTCTTTCACTTACGATCCTGTATGCCTTTACGGTATTTATAACGCTTGATGACTTAAGCGAAAGACAGATGTTATCAAATCCGAGCTTTATAAGCTTATCGGAGCTTTTCAGCGCACTCTCGGCGAGCGCTTCCGGCGTATTTCCGTATTTTATAAGAAGCTCCTTTTCAAGCGAGCCGGAGTTGACTCCAACCCTTATTGGAATGTTTCTTTTCAAGCAGGCTTCAACAACGTATTTAAGATTATCACCGATATTGCCGGGATTGATACGTATCTTATCTGCGCCGTTTTCAGCTGCGGCAACGGCAAGACGGTAATCAAAATGAATGTCTGCGACAAGCGGAACAGAAATAAGCTTCTTTATCTCCGGCAGCGCCAGCGCCGCGGCAATATCGGGGACGGCTACTCTGACGATATCGCACCCTTCAGCCGATAAAGCGTTTATCTGCGCGGCTGTTTTCGTAACGTCAGACGTGACCGTATTGCACATCGACTGTATTTTTACGCGCGTTCCTCCGCCTATGATAACACCGCCGACGTTTATTTGTTTTGTGTTCTTCACGACAGTAACCTCACGACATCATGATATGAGATGAAAACAAAAAGGGCAAGGATCAAAATAAGTCCTGCAATTGAAAAATAGCTTTCGAACTTCGGATTAAGTTTTCTCCCGACAATCAGTTCAATCAAAACAAAAAGGATCTTTCCTCCGTCAAGTCCCGGAATGGGAAGCAGGTTAACAAAGGCAAGGTTGACGGATATAAAAGCAACGAAATACCACAAATCGGAAAGAGAAGTTTTTGCACGCTTGTTCATTTCGCTTGCAATTCCTATCGTTCCCATCATATCGGAAGTCTTTGCTCTGCCGGAGACAAGCAACCCTATGCTTTTAAAAGCAGACTGAAGAAAAGAAGCAGCGTTTTTAAAAGCATAGCTTACTCTGCCGAGTGCCGAAAGGGATTCGACGCCGAAAATGAAACCGTATTTCGGATTATCGGGATCGGACTCATCATATATCTTTCGTTCAAGCGGAAGATCTTTTAAAACGATCCTTTTGCCGTTTCTTAAAATAGTAAAATCAAAAGGCCTGCCTTCTCCCAAAGCAAGAGCTGTTGAAATATCTCCGTAGACGTAAATATGAAAACCGTTTATCGAAACTATCTTATCTCCCTCAAGAAAACCGTCATCTCCGTAATACGCAAACCCCTCCATCGTTGCTTCAAGCTTCGAAGAATAAACCTGAGAAACAGGGAGAAAAAGAATTACAAGTATAAGAATACCGGAAATAAGATTCATCGCCGAACCTGCAAGGCAAATAAGGATGCGTTTCAAAGGTGAAGCAGCGTAAAAACTTCCCTCTGTGTCCGAAGGATCTTTTTCTTTGTTTTCATTTTTGCCGACCAGTATCTCTTCCTCGTCGGTTTCTCCTTTCATCATTACGGCGCCGCCTATGGGAAGCAGACGTATCGCATACAAAGTATCTCCGACTTTTTTCTTGATGATCGCCGGTCCGAAGCCGATCGTAAACTGTTCGACTTTTACGCCGGACAGCTTTGACGTTATAAAATGCCCGAGCTCATGAACGAATATCATAAGCCCGAACAGGATTATTACAAGAACAATTGACATCAGGATTTCACCTTATCAGTAATAAATCTTCTCGCTTCCTTATCCGAATCGAATATTTCGGACACCGAAGGATCGTTAATATGAGGGACGCTTTCAAGCGCTTCCGCAGTAAGCGAAGTAATATCGTTGAAGCCGATCTTTTTATTGAGAAAGAGCATGACCGCCTGTTCGTTTGCTCCGTTTAATACTGCGCCGGCGTTGCCGCCGAGCGACAAAGCTTTAAGGCACAGCAAGGGAGCCGTAAAAACGTCTTCACGAGGCGGTAAAAAGGAAATTTTCGACGACAAAAAATCAAATCTCTTCAAGTCCGTTTTATGTCTTATCGGATAGTCAAGCGCGTAGACTATCGGAAGACGCATATCAGGAGGAGATATCTGCGCAATAAGCGATCCGTCTATAAATTGGACCATCGAATGAACGAGGCTTTCGCGGTGGATTATATAGGACAGCTTCGATACCGGAGCGTCAAAAAGAAATCTCGCTTCCATAAGCTCGAAGCCCTTATTCATCATGGTAGCACAATCTATGGTTATTTTTTGTCCCATATTCCAGCTCGGATGTTTGAGCGCCTGTTCGGGAGTAACGGTTTTAAGTTGATCTTCTGTGAAAAAGTAAAAAGGTCCTCCGGATGCGGTCAGGATTATTTTTTCCACTTCGTCTATTTTATGCCTTCCCATAGCCTGAAATACCGCAGAATGCTCCGAATCCACCGGCAAAATCATTAAGTTTTTTTCACGGGCGAGCTTCATAACCGTTTCGCCCGCGCATACAAGTGACTCTTTATTCGCAAGCGCGAGAACGTTCCCTGCCGAAAGCGCTGCAAGAGTAGGACGAAGTCCCGCGATACCAACTGCGCCGTTTACAACGGTATCAACCTTCATCGAGGCGGCTTCTTCTATTCCCGCCTCTCCTGCAAGGACTTTCGTATCGGTATCGGAAAGAGCGAGTTTAAGCGTTTTTGCGGCTTGCTCGTCAAACATCGCCGCTATGCAGGGACGAAACATACGCGCCTGTTTTTCAACAAGCGTGTGATTCTTATTTGCCGCAAGCGCCTCGACCTTAAAGCCTCTAGATAAGGCAACGTCCAGTGTCTGCGTGCCTATAGACCCGGTCGAGCCTATAACAGTTATCCTTTTCATAAAAGACCTCAGACGATTGGGAAAATATTAAGACAGAATATTTCAAAAAACGATGCTGCAAAAATAATGCTGTCAAACCTGTCATATACTCCGCCGTGACCCGGAAAGAGCTTTCCGTAATCTTTGATTCCCGCTTCACGTTTTATAAGCGAGAAAGAAAGGTCTCCGAGCTGACCTGCAGTCGTTCCGACTGCTCCGAAAATAAGAGCGGAAAAGATATTGAGCTCGACGGAAAAGAACTGCCGCATAACGAAAACATATAAGGCGGCTGCAACGATCCCACCGATAAGTCCGCCCACAAAACCCGCGACGGTTTTATTGGGACTTACGTTAGGCGCAAGCTTTCTCTTTCCGAAAGCTTTTCCGGCAAACAAAGCCGTACTGTCACAGACCCAAACGCAGATCCACGGAAGCAACACTATGTATTTGCCCTGCGCAGTATCAAGGATACGCGTGACGGAAGAAAACATATACGGCGAGATGAGAGAAACGAAAAAGCCCTTTGCAACGGCCGAAAAGTTTATCCTTTTTCTGTCGGATACAGCAAAAAAGAAAGCAACAACCATGTAGACCCATGCTGCAAGATAAAGATAGAAAGTATCAAGCTTCATGGCGATCCACGGAGTCGCGCACGCCGCCAAACAGGAAAAATACAAAAACGGAGTCTTTTTATCCACTACGCCTGCAGTCGCAAGAACCTCATAAGCACCGATAGCACAAAAAACGGAAAGGACGACATTCAATGCGATAGAAGGCAGAAAGAATAAAAGGACGATAAAAGCCGAAATGGCGATAACAGCAGTAATAACACGAGTTTTCATTATTATAATCCTCCAAACCTGCGATGACG
>JAEEGL011594501.1_pt1 | contig 33397 bp, 26 predicted proteins | sample 9134231 | NCBI WGS metagenome assembly JAEEGL01 (sample SAMN16246548, study PRJNA631951) | gut metagenome | biome: gut microbiome; feature: rumen; material: fiber-attached | host: Bos | place: Iran: Karaj | collected 2018-10 | reverse complement strand
GAAGACTTCGACGGTGAAGTCACACGCGTTGAAGAATACGGTGCCTTCGTTAAATTATTCGGTAACGTTGAAGGCTTATGCCACGTTTCAAGATTAGGTTGGGGATTTATTAATAGAGCCAGCGATGTCGTGAAACTCGGAGATATCCTCAAGGTCAGAGTTATCGAAATCGATGAAAAAGGTAAGGTTAAAGTTTCCCATAAAGAATTTGAACCAAAACCTGAAAATTTCGAAGAAAGACCAGCGAGAACCGAACATTTATCTAGACCTGACAATTCCCACAAAGGTCCAAGAAAATTCAAGAAATAACAAAAATTAAAGTCTAATCAAACTTGGTTAGACTTTTCTTTTTATCTCAATCCATCGAATAAAAGAGTAATATCTTGAGAAAAATGCTCTTTTAAAGAGCTTTTGTGTTATCATATAAACTAGGTATTAAGTATGAAGAAGTTTTTTCGCATCATATTCTCAGGTTATTTCTTTGTTTTTCTTGCGCTCATCTTAGAACTCGGAATCGTTTTATTCTTTGAGTTTTTCGTCGATGATTTCGTCTCTTGGATTCTTCAAGCATTAAATATCGAACAAAGTGTAAGCGCAACATTCATTACCTTATTGGGCTACATTGCCATTAGACTAATCGCTTTTATCGTCGGTGTCATTATCTTCTTTAAGATTGTCAATAAACCCGAAGATCCAGAATTTAAGATTCCTTGGATTGTTGGTATGTTGCTATTACCGTTCTTCTTCTCCATCATGTTCCTCATCTTTGGAAATCATGGTTTAAATAGAAGAGACAAAATCATTGTCCATGGCACAATTAATGCTTTTAACGCTCACTTCAAATCCATCGAACAAGAAAATAACAAGATGATTGATGAGCTCGATAACGCAATTGGTACCTTTAGGTACATTCATAACACCACACACTTAGGACCACACAAAAACAATAGAGTGACATATTATAAGACGGGCGAAGAATTCTTCCCTGACTTCATCGAATCATTAAAGAAAGCTAAAGAGTTCATCTTCATTGAATTCTTTATTATCAGCGATGGTCAGTTATGGTCCCAAGTCACTGAAATATTAAAGAAAAAAGCCAGTGAAGGCGTCGATGTACGAATTGTCTACGATGATATGGGTTGTGGTGGAACGATTAGTTTAAGCACACCAAGAAAGCTCAGAAAATTTGGAATTAAATGCTATAAATTCCATCCATTTAGACCGTTCTTGTCTGGCGTCTACAATAACCGCGATCATAGAAAGATTGTCGTCATCGACCATCAAATGGCCTTCACCGGCGGAATTAACTTAGCCGATGAATACGCAAACATTAAAAAGAGATTTGGCTATTGGAAAGATACAATGGTGAAAATCGAAGGTAGTGCGATTAATAATTTAATTACCATCTTTTTACAGAACCACGATTTATGCACTGGAGAAATCAGTGATTACAATAGCTATTTGATGTATAACTATCCGAAATATCATGAACATGGCTATGTGATGCCTTTCGGCGATGGCCCTGGTAGCTTTGACGACGCTTTAATTGGCGAACAAAACTATATCAATATGCTCAACTATGCGAAAAAGAGCGTTTTCATTTCCACACCTTATTTAGTGCCGACATATTCATTATTAGATGCGATGAGAAACGCGGCTTTAAGAGGTGTACAAGTGAATTTAATAGTTCCGGGTATTCCTGATAAGAAAGCTGTTTACGCTGTCGCTAAATCGCATTTCAAATATTTATTAGATGCTGGGGTAAATATTTATATTTATACACCAGGCTTTAACCACATGAAAACCATGATTGCTGATGATGAATTGGCTTTCGTGGGGACGATTAATTATGACTTCAGAAGTTTGGTCCATCACTTTGAGTGTGGAACCTTGTTATATAAATGTCCTTGTATCAAGGATATAAGAGAAGACTTCAATCAAATGATTTCTCTTTCTCAACCAGTCCCAAAGAATTTCAAACTCAAACTTGGAACTCGTTGGTTCTGTTCATTAGTGAAAATTATTACACCTTTATTCTAGGGAGGAAAATATGGAAAAATTTGATGTCCTTATTATTGGCGCGGGCGTAACCGGCGCGATGATTGCTAGAAACTTATCTAAATACGATTTAAAAGTCGCCTTGTTAGATAAGGAAAATGATGTCGGCAATTTAACAAGTAACGCGAATAGTGCGATTGTCCATTCTGGCTACGATCCAGTACCAGGAACCAATAAAGCAAAATTTAATGTAGCTGGCAACGCGATGTTTGACAAGATATGTGAAGAACTCGATGTCAAATTCCAAAGAGTCGGTTCTTTGACTGTTGCTTTATATGATGAACAATTACCAATTCTTAAAGAATTAGAAGAAAGAAGCAAACAAAATGGTGTTCCAGTGGAACTATTATCCGCGGAAGAAGTGAAGAAACTTGAACCAAATATCAACCCATGTGTAAAAGGTGCTTTATTAGCCCCGACCGCTGGTATTGTTGATGTCTTCAACTTTGTGGTTCACGCCGTTGAAAACGCCGTCGATAATGGTGTGAAACTCTTCTTAAATGAAGAAGTGGTTTCTATCAAGAAAGACGGTGAATACCACGTTATTAAGACCAAAAAAGGCGAGTTTTGCGCAAAAATTGTCATTAACGCTGCTGGTTGCTTTGCTGATAAGATCGCCGAGATGGTCGAACCAATCGATTGGAAAATTACACCGAGAAAAGGTGAATACTTTGTCTTAGACCACTATAAAGAAGGTCTGGTTAATCACGTTATTTTCCCATTACCAAGTGAAAAAGGTAAAGGTATCTTAGTGACCATGACCACAAGTGGCAATTACCTTGTTGGTCCTTCTAGTGAGTTGACACTTGACCCAAGTGATTATCAAACCGATCCTCCAACTCTTAAAAACGTGAGAGCGCAAGCTAGTGAAATGGTACCAAGTATTCCGTTTAACCAAGTCATTAGAGTGTTCGCGGGTAACCGTCCAACATGTACGAGACATGACTTTGTCATTGAATACGCAAAAAGCGATAACACATTTATTAATGTTGGTGGTATTGAATCTCCGGGATTTGTCTCTTCCCCAGCTATCGGTGAATATGTCGTCGAGAAGTTAGTGAAACCATTGATTTCTTGCAAAGAAAAAGAAAACTATAATCCATGCGTTAGAAAATATCATCGTATGTATAACGCGATGGTTGAAAACGACTATAAATTCATTAATGAACACGATAACTACGGACAAATTATCTGTAACTGTGAAAAGGTAACTTTAGGTGAGATTTTAGATGTCTTAGGTAGAAGCGTTCCACCTCATTCAGTAAAGGCCTTAAAGAGAAGAACGAGAGCGGGCTTTGGTAAATGCCAAGGCGGCTTCTGTCAACCGCGTGTCGTCCTCATTTTAGCGAAGTATTATGGTGTTTCTCCTTTGGAGATAAGCTATGATGGTGAATTTTCACCGATACTTTTAGAAAAAGTGAAAGGAGGTAAATAATCATGCGTGAAATTTCTTTATTAATCATCGGTGGTGGTTCCGCTGGTATGGCGGCCGCTATCCAAGCAAAAAAAGAAGGTATTGATGACATCCTCATCGTCGAAAGAGATGAGAATTTAGGTGGTATCTTAAATCAATGTATTCACAATGGTTTTGGTCTTACAGAATTCAAAGAAGAGTTAACTGGACCAGAATATTTATCTCGTTTCGTCGATCAAGTCGAAGAATTAAAGATTCCATACATGACTAACACCATGGTCATCGATATGACAAAAGATAAGATTGTTACATTAAGTAACAAAGATAATGGTGTTGAAATCGTAAAAGCTAAAGCGATTGTCATGGCTACCGGCTGCTATGAAAGAGGGGCAGGTGCCATTCAAATTCCTGGCGATAGATGTGCAGGCATCATCACCGCCGGAACCGCTCAAAAATATTTAAACATCCATGGTTATCTCTGCGGAAAGAGAATCGTTATCCTCGGTAGTGGTGATATCGGTTTAATTATGGCTAGACGTTTAACTCTTGAAGGCGCGAAAGTCATCTGTGTCAGTGAAATTATGCCATATAGCAATGGTTTGAATAGAAACATTGCCCAATGTTTGAATGACTATGACATTCCTTTATATTTAAGTAGAAGCGTTAGCAAGGTCATCGGTAAAGATAGACTCGAGAAAGTTATACTTTCTGCAGTCGATGAAAAGATGCAATTCATCCCAGGAACCGAGATGGAAATTGAATGTGATACATTAATCCTTTCTGTTGGTTTAATTCCATATATATCCTTATTAGATTATATAGATTGTCCAACCAGTAGCACGAAGGGTGCAAAGGTTAATGAACATATGGAAACTGAGATTGAAGGTATCTTCTCTTGCGGTAACTGCTTACACGTCCATGACGTTGTTGACTTTGTCACCGACGAAGGAAGATTAGCTGGTCATGGTGCCGCTCAATACTTAAAAGGTGAACTTAAAGGTGGTAAGAAAATTGTGGTCACACCAAAAGATGGTATTTCCTATGTCGTGCCACAAGAAATCAACGCCGATAATGAAGAAGATGTGACCTTCAAATTCCGTGTCAGAAAACCGGTCAAAGACGTCTTCTTAATTATCGAAAGTAACGGCCAACAAATCGCCAAAATAATGAAGCCAGTTCTCATTCCAAGTGAAATGGTAATGGTGAAATTATCTAAAGATAAATTATCATTAATCAAAGATGAAATATCCTTGAGATTGGAGGCTAGATAGCATGAAAGAATTTACTTGTATTATTTGTCCAAGAGGCTGTCGTTTAACTGTTGACGACAACATGAATGTCACAGGTAATTTCTGCATTCGCGGAAAGCAATACGCAATCAGCGAATTAACAAATCCCGTGAGAACTATCACCTCTTCAGTGAGAGTGAATAATAGAGAAGATCTTTTAGTCAGTGTCAAAACCAGTGGTTCCATTCCAAAAGGTAAAATCTTTGAGGTTATGGAAGAAATCAATAAATTATCAGTGGCGGCACCGACAAAGATTGGTGATATCGTCGCTAAAGATATCCTTGGATTAGGTGTCGATATCGTTATTACAAAAAATATTGAATAGTTTTGAATTATATATTTATAATTTAAATAGGTCTAATACATAGACAATAATTTTATATGAGTGATGTTGTTAAAATTTTGGCATTAGGTGGTCTTGATGAGAACGGCCGTGATTGTTATGTCATTGAAATAAATGATGATATTTTCGTATTGGATGCCGGAACTTGTCTTCCTGACAAAACCGTTCCAGGTGTCGATTATATGATTCCAAACCCGGATTACTTAATCAAAAATAAAGACCGTATCAAAGCTTATATCATCACTCATGGACATGATGAATCGATGTCCGCTTTAAAATACTTTTATCACAAAGCTCCAGCGCCAGTATATGGCTCAAAAGAAACTTTAGCGTTGCTTCTCGGACAAGCGCTCTCATTACGTATTGATTTTAAAATTAAATCAGTGGAAGTTTTACCGACCAGCACAGTAACTATTGCGGGTCGTGAAGTACGCTTCTTCCAAACCTGTCATAACACAGTTAATAGCAGTGGTATCGCCATTTGGACAGATCAAGGATGGATTGTCTACACAAGCGACTTTATTATCGATTTCGTCGGACAGAAAAAGGGTTATTATTTCGACTTGCCGGCATTAGAAGAAATCAGCAAAAAGCCAACTCTTCTTTTGATGGCAGAATCAAAAACAGCGACTAAACCAGGTTATTGTTCTCCAAAACATAGAACACTAAAAATTTTAGATAAGTGCTTCAGAGAAGCAGAGAGAAGAATTTTTATCTCTTGTTTCTGGCAAAATATCTATCGAATTGAAGAAATTTTTGAAGCTTGTAAAAATAACAAAAAGAAAATTTACTGCTATAACGACTTCACTAGAAGCGTCATCGGACTGGCCAAAATCACTTATCCAGAAATCCTTCACGGAGTCGAGATTGTTGATAAAGAAAACATCCTCCGTGTTAGAGATAAAGATTTAGTTATTCTCATTGTCGGATTGGACGAAGAATTATACACAGAAATGTCACTTCTAGGTGAACATGCAAATAGCGATAAGAGAATCATTTTGGGTGAAGAAGATTTGTTTATTAATGTCGCTTTGCCACGTCCAACTTTAGAAACCATCTGCACCAGAGCGATGGATAAAATTTATCGCACCGGATGCGCTGTAGAATGGGTTAAGGGTGATCGAGTGACAAGTATGCACGCTCGAGAAGACGACTTAAAATTCTTTATTTCTGTTTTGAAACCAAAATACTATTTACCAGTTCGTGGTAACTTCATAAATATGATGGCTAACGCTAAATTAGCGTTAACAATGAACGTTGGTCTTAACCACAGCAATGTCTTTGTCATCGATAACGGTATGGAACTCGTCCTCGATGGTGTGAACCGTCCACGTCTAATTCCTAACGAAGTGAATCACATCAATATTGAACCAATTCTTATTGATGGTATTGGCGTCAGCCATTTAGGTAATCAAGTCATTGATGATCGTCTAACATTGTCCCAAGGTGGTGTGGTAGTGATTGCCGCAACAGTGGATTTGAAAGAAAAGAAGATTATCGCCGGACCGGACTGTCAGATGAGAGGCTTTGTCTTTGTCAAAGAAGCTGAACCATTATTAAAATCGCTATCAACTATATTTGTTGATGAAATCAACACTGCTTTCTTGTCAGATAAGTTCGATTTAGATACAATATACGCAAACGCCGTGGAAAGAAGCCAGAGGTTCATCAAACGCGAAAATGGTCGTGAACCTTGTATCCTTCCGATCATTGATGTTGTCGAATAAAGCACGTAAAAGTGCTTTTTTTGTTATTTTTATTAGACATACATAAATGTATACGTTTATAATATTTTTGTATGTCAGAAGATAAACCTATCAAGAAAATCTCAAAGCGCTATTTTACCTTCTTCGGTGGAATTGCTTTTTGTCTTATCGCCGTTATTTTAATTCTTAATGGCAAATATTTTGCAAGGGCTTTAGCCTTCCCATTTGCATATGCTTTTGGTATGGCTAGCTATGTCTTATACATCCTCGTTTATTCCTATGGTTTAAGCCTCTTTTTTAGAGAAAAAGGCTTCAAAATCCGCTTAAACAACTATTTCTTTGGTGGATTGATCATCTTTATTTCCATCTTGATGATTTCCACATTAATTGCGAGAACCGGAAAAGATGTCATGACTGGAGAACCTCTCGCAGCATTAACTCTCAGCAACTTCAGCGGTGAATTTAAAAATGTTCTAGCTCATATTGACGCCGGAAAGAATCCAAGACCATATTGGGATAGCGTTATGCCAAACTTATTCATCAATCCATTTGGTGGTGGCATTAGTGGTTATTTCTTAGTGGCATTAATCAGCACACCATTTAAGGCAACTGGTACATGGGTTATCTCTATCTTAATCCTTCTTCTCGGTGCGTTTGTCATCTTCTTCCCTGCAATTAAGAAGATTGTTAGCAAAGGTAAAGAACCAAAAGCCAAGAAAGAAAAACAACCACGTGAACGTGAAGTATATCAAGAAAGACGTATTGAAAATTACGATGCAATTTCTAGCGCTTCGACATTAGATGATATCAATACTCAAGCTAGCCCAATTATTACCCAACCACAAAACCCAGTGAACAAACCTGCGGACTTTGATAGTCGTAAAGAAGCTCCAGCAATTAACCAAAGCTATACACAAACAAGTTCAGCGTTTGCAGGAAGCACCAATTTTGTTCCTGCCCGTTTTACCAAATACATGCCAAAACCACAGCCTCAAGAAGTGGCTCCTGCTCAAGAGAGAGTTAGTGGAGCACAAGCTTTGCTTGAAGCAAATAGACAAAGCACAATCAACGAACAAATGAGCCTCAATTTCGAAGAAAAACCTCAAATTGATGATACTTTAGCAATGGCTAAACCAGAATTCGTTGAACCAGTTAATGTTGCTCGCGCTCGACCAATTCAACAACAACCAGTTGTTCCTCAACCAGCACCTGTCATTGATTCACCAGTGGTGAGAAAGCCAATTAAATGGGTTCCTCCATCAACTGAATTATTAGAAACATTAGAAGTTCAAGATGTCATTGATTTGAATAATCAAGTGGCTAATGAAAGAATGGAAAAGATCAATCAGCTATTTGAAGATTTCCATATCCAGGCGAGATGTAATTCTTATATCGTTGGTCCATCTGTTACAAGATATAACATCGATTATTCATCCAATGTTTCAGTCAAGAGCGTGGAAGCCAGAACTGAAGACTTAGCCAGACACTTAGGTGGTGTCGCGGCTAGATTTGAAGGTGTTGTCGCTGGACAAACCTATTCAGGTTTAGAAGTTCCAAACGCGAAGATTACCGCCGTTTCCTTTAAAGAAGTTTACGAACAATTGCCTGATCCTAAAAAACACCCATTAGCGGTTGCTTTTGGTAAGGCTATCGATAATAAAGTGGTGAACGCTGATTTCAATGATTTCCCACATGTCTTAGTTGCCGGTACCACTGGTAGTGGTAAATCCGTCTTTACTCACTCGGTAATCTGTACTTTAATCATGCGTAACTCACCAGAGAATTTGAAACTCATCTTAATCGACCCGAAGAAAGTTGAAATGAGCAAATATCGTGATATTCCACACTTATTATGTCCAATCATTAACGACGCTAACACTGCGAAATTAACATTATCCAAACTCGTTGATGAAATGAATAGACGTTATGAAGTCCTCGATATTAACGGTTGTTCCGATATCAAACAATACAACGAACTAAAAGAAGAAAAACCAGATTTAGAAAATCTTCCATATATCGTCGTCTTTATCGATGAATACGCTGACTTAGTGGATGTCTGCAAAGATATGAGTCAACCAGTTGTTAGCATCGCTCAAAAAGCTCGTGCTGCTGGTATTCATATGCTCATTGCCACCCAAAGACCATCGACTAACGTTATTACTGGTGTTATCAAAGGTAATTTACCTACCCGTGTTGCTTTAGCGGTGGCCAGCCAAGTCGACTCTGTGACTATCTTAAATGAAGGTGGTGCGGAGAAGTTGCTTGGCCGTGGTGATATGCTCGTTCAATCTCCGCTTATCAGCCGTGTTGGTATGGCGCGTTTGCAAAGCTGTTTCATCCAGAACAAAGAAATTCTCCACGTAGTGGGTTACTTAAAAGAACACTACGAATGTATTTATAATCCAGAATTCTGTAACTTAGTGGATGCCGCTGCACAAAATGCCAAAGATGTTGTCGGTTCACCAGAATTTATGCAAGCTCAAGATAATAGTGAGCAAGCTAAGTACGAAGCAATTAAAGAATATGTTATGGCTAATGAATATATGTCCATGTCTCGTATCCAAAGAGACTGTGGTGTTGGTTTTAACCGTGCTGGTAGAGTCTTCAAGCAACTACAAGAAGAAGGCGTTATCGCTTGGGAAACCGAAGGCAATAAAGGTTGTCCAGTTTTAGTCCATGACAAATTCTATGATGGTTCACCTGATACCGATATAGCGGTCAGCAGTGATCAATCCGAACTCAATTAATCCCTTTTATGAAAAACACTTATTTTCAAGCTAACTTAGTTTCAGTTAATAAAATTAACGTTCTTCTTTTTACCAGCATCGTTTTACCAAATAATGCCATTTTTTATTTGGAAAAAGATAACGAACCAGAAGTAAAAATGAAAGTACTTAGACATTTGTCTAATAACGCAGTTAATATCTACGAATTAGAAATGCCTGAGAATTTTGAATATGGTCATAAATATGTCGTCGTCTTAGAAGGATTCCCGCGTATCAATGTCGATGTCAGCGAATCCACAAACTTCCCAGGATTTGATGAGAAATTCTATTATGATGGCAAGGACTTAGGTGCCTTATATACCAAAGAAGAAACTAAATTTAATGTCTGGGCACCATTAGCCAGTGAAGTGGTTTTGAAGATTGAAGAAAACGGAAAGTTCATCCTCTATCATATGGATAGAACAGATAAAGGTGTATATCGTATCGCTTTAAAAGGCGACTATTTAAACGCGAGATATCATTATTTAGTCACCAATAGTGGCATTACTTCTGAAAGCAATGACCCATGGGGTAAAGGCACTTCCTTTAATAGTGAATATTCCGCAGTTATCGATTTAGAACCATTAAAAAGAATTGAACATATCAAGCCAGAATATAAATTTGATGAATATAGTGAAGCTATTGTTTATGAAACCTGCATTCGCGATTTCACAGAAAACAAAAACACTAACATTGTTAATAAAGGCAAATATTTAGCCTTAACTGAAGAAGGAAGAAAAACCAAAGGTGGTCATCCCGCGGGATTGGATTATTTAAAGTATCTAGGTATTACCCATTTACAAATTCTTCCGGTCATTGATTTCTTTGGCAACGATGATGCTGATCCACATAAGAGTTATAACTGGGGCTATAATCCCATCACATTCTTTGCCTTAGAAGGCAGTTATAGCACCAATCCAAAAGATCCGATGAATCGTCTTATCGAATTCAAGACGATGGTGGAACATCTCCATAAAAATAACATCCGCGTTATTATGGATGTCGTCTATAACCATTTATACGAATGGATGTATACCTCTTTTGAGAAAGTCGTCCCTAACTATTTCTATAGAAAGAGAGCTAATGGCTTACAAGCCTGTGCCTCTGGATGTGGTGATGATTTCGCAAGTGAAAAACCAATGGCGAGAAAGGCCATTTTAGAATCGCTTGAATATTTTACTGAAATATTCGATATCGACGGCTACCGATTTGATTTGATGGGTTTAATGGATATTGAAACCGTTAACCGCGGTTATGATATCTGCAAAAAGATTAAATCAGACATCATCATGTATGGCGAAGCGTGGAGTATGGGTATTGAGCTTCCTCTCGCACAAAAGGCAAGCTTCGATAATTCCGATAAGATGCCACATATCGGTTGCTTCAACGATTTATATCGCGATGCGATGAGAGGCGGATGCTTCAAGAGCAATATCACCACAAAAGGATATGTCGGTGGTAACCTTGAACGACAAGATGTCATAAACCACCTCATCAGAGGTTCAACAGTGGATTCTTCGATGGATCGTCACTTTAGTGACAAGAATCAATCTTTGAACTATGTTGAATGTCATGACAACAATACTTTATTTGATAAACTAACTTTCTCTAATCCTGATGAAGATGAGGCCACACTTCTTGAAAGAGTGATGTTCGCTAACCGTTTGGTGATTTTGTCTTTAGGCATCCCATTTATTCATATGGGTCAAGAAATTGGACAGAGCAAATCCGGATTAGATAATACTTATAATGTTCCAAAAGTGAACAATATGGATTGGAAACTTATCGATGAGCGTTTTGAAATGGTGGAACGCCTTTCTAAATCGATCGCCTTGAAAAAATGCATATTCGATTTCTTTAAAAAGAACAAAATTAAAAACTTTGAGAATATTTTCAAAACCCAATATTGGAATAATAATATGCTCGCATTTTATTATGAAAGTAATAAACCAATTGGTGATATCAAGAAACTCGCTATTCTCATCAACCCAACCTCAGAAAAGAAGACTTATGAACTCGATGATTATTATCAGCTTCTTTTACAAACCAATGTGAAGCGTGATGCGATTAACATGAAGTACGGAATTATCGCTCCACTAGATATTCAAATACTATATGTGAAATAGGAGACAAGATGCCATTTCATTACGGAAAAGCGGTTCTATATGCAGGTGGTCCCATTATATGGGATTATTTTGCGTGGATGAGAAAATTCGCTAAACACCCAGAGAAATATCCGTTTAAAGACCGTTATATCAAATTACAAAAATTATTAAAGCAATTATCCAAAGGCTTTAATGTTGAATATCACGTCGAGGGATTAGAAAAGATTCCGGAAGAAACCTGTTATATCGTTTCTAATCATTTATCTGCCTATGACCCTGTCGCTTTAATTTGTGTAATGGATAAACCATGCACATTTGTCGCAAAAAAAGAATTGGAAAAGAAACCGTTTGCAGGAAAAGTCATCACCGGCATAGAAGGTTTGTTCCTAGATCGAAAAGATTTAAAACAATCTCTTCGCGTCATGATGAAAGTCGAAGAAGATTTAAAGAAAAACCATAACAAAAACTGGATTATTTTCCCGGAAGGAACCAGAAACCGTGACCAGATGAAGAATTTAAAAGAATTCCATCATGGCACTTTTAGGCCTGCTGTCAAAGCTGGCATTCCTATTCAACCGGTGGCAATGTATGGAACATTCCGTGTTTTAAAAAGAAAACCTGCTTATAAGAAATATCCAATTTTTATTAAATTCCTCGATCCTATTTATCCAGAGCAATATAGTGGCATGCAAACTCAAGAAATAGCAAAGCTATGCCAAGATAAAATCGAGCAAGCTCTCACATATGATTTAAGAAAGAAAAATCATTTAGAGATGCCAAAATACGCGAAGAAATATCGCTTTAATAAAATTTATTAATCTAGTTTATATTCTTAAACCTTTCGGTAAATGATTTTTGATGGTTTTTCCGTCGCCTTTTGCAATATCAACATTGATACCTTGATAGGAGAGAAGATAATAGCCTTTTTCACCGCTATAAGAGATACACAAGCCTTTGAGATATGACTTTAGTTCTTCCTCATTCAGTTCATATTTAAGAGGGAAGTCATTTGTATAATGAGCAAAATGATAATCATATTTAATGGCGTCTTGGCCTTTGATAAATTCACCAATTTTAACACCGTATCTAATGATATTGAATTTATGTGGAACAAAAGAACAATTAAGGCCGAATAAAGAATCTCCAAAGCGATTAAACACCATAAATGAAGCACCGTATTTATTTTGAATAATCGGTGTTTTTCTATTATTAATAATAGACCCTGGTTTTTTGATCAAGCAGATATAATGTCCTTCACCAGGGAAAATATACGGAAAAAGATGGGCGCCATAAGGCTTCTTTTTATCGACATAAAATAGTTCGTTTTTAAGAGGAATTATTTCGCAATCAGTTCGTTCAAGAAGATATTCAATAACCTCTTCATCTTCCTCATAAGAGAAGGAGCAAGTTGAATAACAAATTGTGCCACCCGGTTTAAGCATGTCATAGGCGATAGAGATTAATTCTTTTTGTGTTTCAGCAAACTTCAAAACTTTGTTATAAGACCAATCTTCCATCATTTTGCTCTCTTTACGGAACATACCTGATCCAGAACAAGGAGCATCTAAGATAATTTTGTCAAAAGTATTGTTATAGCTATGAGAAATTTTCGATAAATCGTTACAAGTAACGATAACATTGCCAATTCCCAAGCGTTCTTCATTTTCAATAATAGAAAACGCTCTTGGTTTAGATAGGTCATTAGATATGATGAGACCAGTATTATTCATCAAAAACGAGGTCTGGATGGTCTTGCCTCCAGGAGCGGCACACATATCTAAAACTAGTTCATTTTCTTGAGCATTTAATAAATAAGCCGGAACCATCGCAGAAGGTTCTTGTAAATAAAAGCAACCTAAGAAGTGGTAAATGGTTTTTCCTAAATCATAAATCTCTTTGTCGTAAAGATAAGCGTGAGCGACTATTGGATGCTTAGTGACACGAGGATATAATTCTAAGAATCTCTCATCGGTCATTTTTCTGGTATTTAAAAGAACACCATGGAGGTTTTTACCTTGCAAAGAAATTGACAACATGTCTATTTCTTGATCAGATAAATACTTTTTTAAATGTTCGAGAAATTCCATAAAGATATATTAATACATTTCCATAAGAAAATGTATGTAAACAAGTATGACATTTGATAAAATAAAGGTGAGGTATTTTTATATGCGAATGGTAGATTTAATCATCAAAAAACGTGATGGTCAAGAATTAACAGATGAAGAAATTGCATTTTGGATTGAAGGATATGTCAAAGGAGAAATCCCTGATTATCAATCTAGCGCGATGCAAATGGCCATTCTTTTCCGTGGTATGACTAACCGCGAAATCGCCACTTTAACAGACAGAATGTTACACTCTGGTGAAGTATTAGACTTATCACATTTAAAGGGTGTTAAAGTTGATAAACACAGCACTGGTGGTGTTGGTGATAAAACATCTTTGGTCCTTGGACCAATGGTCGCTGCTTGCGGCGCCACATTAGCGAAGATGAGCGGCCGTGGTTTAGGCCACACAGGTGGAACTCTTGATAAGCTAGAATCCATCCCTGGCGTTTCAATAGCTATCGAAGGAGAAAGATTTGCCAAACAAGTCAACTCTATCGGTTGCGCAATTGTTGGGCAAACCGGTTCTTTAGTTCCTGCTGATAAAAAGATGTACGCTCTTAGAGATGTTACCGGAACAGTTGAATCTATCCCATTAATCGCCGCTAGTGTTATGAGTAAAAAACTCGCTAGTGGATCTGACGCTATCTTGTTAGATGTCACAGTTGGTGAAGGCGCATTCATGAAAAACATGGATGATGCTAGAAAGCTTGCCCACATCATGGTCGACATCGGCAATAGATTAGGAAGAGATACCAAGGCTGTCTTATCAGACATGAGCGAACCTTTAGGTTTAGCAGTTGGCAACGCTCTTGAAGTTAAAGAAGCGATCGCAGCGTTACACGGACAAGGTCCAGAAGACTTAATGGAACTTTGTTACACAGCTGGTTCAATTATGCTTGTTCAAGCGAAGTGTGCCAAGACCGTGGCAGAAGGCAGAAAGAAACTCCATGAAGCCATTGAAAGTGGTGCAGCATTTGATAAATTTGTGAAGATGATTGAAGCCCAAGGTGGCAATATCGATTATATCCTACATCCAGAGAAATTTGAGGTGGCAAATTATCTTATTGAAATCCGCTCTGACGAAGAAGGCTATGTCAAGAGTTTGAACGCCCTTGATATCGGCATCGCCAGCATGCAACTCGGTGGTGGAAGAGAAACACTCGAAGATGTTATTGATATGTCTGCAGGTATCATGCTCAACAAGAAAGTTGGAGATTATGTGAAGAAAGGTGAACTTCTATGCACATTACACACCAATAAAGGTGAAAAGGAATATACTCCAATTATTGAAGACGTAAAGAAAGCCTATGTCATCACCAAAGAAGTTGTGAAAGCAAGACCAGTTATCCGCGAAATAATTGAGAAATAATAGATTAATGCTTTTTGAAAAGGGATTGAATAATCAATCCTTTTTTCTTATCATTGAGATATGCAAAAACCATTAGCAGATTTAATTAGACCAGAATCTTTGGAAGATATGGTGGGGCAATCTCACTTATTATCCAAGGGTAGTACATTTAGAAAAGTGATTGATTCCGGTCATATTTCTAACATGATTTTCTATGGCCCTCCTGGCACTGGCAAAACCACAATGGCGAACATCATCGCCAAGAAAGCAAACATGAGTTTATATAAGCTCAATGGCACAGTGGCGAGCACAGATGATATTAAAAAAATCATTGGTGAGATTAACGGCATCTTTAACACTAAAGGCATTCTTTTATATCTCGATGAAATTCAATACCTTAACAAAAAACAACAACAATCATTACTAGAATTCGTGGAGAATGGGGACATTACCTTAATTGCCTCAACTACTGAGAATCCATACTTCTATATTTACCCCGCTCTTCTCTCACGTTGTACGGTTTTTGAGTTTAAAGCTATCACCAAAGACGAAGTCGAGAAAGGCCTTGTGAGAGCGGCTAAATCTATCGACGTTTCACTAGAAAAAGAAGCATTATCTCTTCTTGCTTTATCGAGCAACGGGGATATGAGAAAAGCCCTCAATAACCTCGAATTTCTCAGCAATTCCCTCACAAAAAGCAATAAAATCACCAAAAAGATGGTGGAATCGTTGGTGGATAAAGCCAACATTGCCTACGACAGAAGTGAAGACAAACACTTCGATAATTTATCAGCGTTAATGAAGTCCCTCAGAGGTAGTGATCCAGATGCTGCCGTTTTCTATTTAGCGAAGATGCTCGAAGCTGGTGATTTGATCGCTGCTTGCCGTAGACTTTTATGTTCCGCTAGTGAAGATGTTGGCATGGCTTATCCAAATATTATCCCGATTGTTAAAGCTTGTGTTGATAGTGCGCTTCAGCTCGGCATGCCAGAAGCAAGATTACCATTAAGTAATGCGGCCATTCTTATCGCGACTGCACCTAAGAGCAATTCTGCATGCATTGCAATTGATACCGCCATCAGTGACATCCATCAAGGTAAAGGAATCAATGTTCCTCGCCAATTACAAAACACACACTTTGATGGTGAAGATGCCAAAGTCAAAGGACAAAACTATAAGTACCCGCATAACTATTCACATCACTGGGTGAAACAACAATATCTTCCAGATGATATCAAAGATGCTAAATATTATGTCTATCAAGACAATAAATTTGAACAATCCTTAAAGGATTATTGGGACAAGGTTAAGAAATAATGAGAGTTGTTTTAACGACAGTTTTAGAAGCAAAAGTGGAAATCGACCATAAGGTCGTGGGTCAAATTTCTCGCGGCTATCTTTTGCTTGTCGGTTTTACTGACGGAGATGATCGAGAAATCGTCGATAAGATGGTCGATAAGATTCTCTCTTTAAGAGCTTTCCCAGATGAACACGGAAATATAAATATATCATTACAAGATGTTAACGGTTCTATTCTTTCAGTGAGTCAATTTACCTTATACGCAAATACAGCAAAAGGTAGAAGGCCATCCTTTGTCGATGCTTTAAGACCAGGTGAAGCTGAACCATTGTATGATTACTTCAATGAACAGTTAGAAATGAAGCACGGAAAGCTCGCTACCGGAGTGTTTGGAGCTGATATGCAAGTCACATCAATTAACGATGGTCCATTTACCCTACTACTTGATAGCAAGGAGATTTTTCCTCAATGAAAGTTTTAGTGGGTTTAAGTGGTGGTGTTGATTCCGCGGTTGCTGCCTATCTTTTGAAGAAACAAGGCTATGAAGTCTCCGCATGTTTTATGCGTAACTGGGACGCCCTTGCCAATGGCGATTATCTAGGCAACCCGACGATTAACAATAGTCAATGTCCACAAGAAAAAGACTGGGATGACGCAGTTGCGGTCGCAAAGATTCTTGATATCCCCATGCTAAGAATCGATTTTGTCAAAGAATACTGGGATGATGTTTTTTCTTATTTGATTAGAGAATATGAAAACGGCAGAACTCCAAATCCAGATATTTTCTGCAATAAATACATTAAGTTTGATGCTTTCTTAAAATATGCGAAAAAGAATGGTTTTGATATGATTGCGATGGGGCATTACGCAAAGCGTATGGACAAAGATGGCAAAACATATCTTTGCAAATCATTTGATAAAAACAAAGATCAAACATATTTTTTGAGCCAAATCAATCAAGAGCAAGTTTCAGCCTGTTTATTTCCTTTAGGCGACATCGACAAACCAGAAGTTAGAAAGATTGCTCATGAACTTAAGTTAGAATCCGTCATGGATAAGAAAGATAGCACCGGCGTCTGTTTTATCGGAGAAAGAAACTTTAGAGAGTTTTTAAAAAATTATATTCCCGCACAAAAAGGCGACATTGTTGATATTGAAACGGGACGTGTTCTCGGACAACACGAAGGCGCGATGTATTACACAATCGGGCAAAGAAAAGGTCTCGGCATCGGTGGTATTCATGGTGAAGTCGCTAAAGGTTGGTTCATTGCCAAGAAAGATATTAAGAAAAATATTCTTTATGTCGCCAGTGGTGAAGAAAATGATTATTTACTCAGCGATAGATGTACAGTAAATGGCCTAAATTTTATTACTGATAAGCCTAAAGAAGGACAACACATCTTTGCGAAATTTAGATATAGACAAGAAGATAAAGGTGTAGTTATTCACTATGTGAATGACGATGAAATCGAACTAATATTCGATCAACCTTACAAAGCGGTCACGCCAGGCCAAGCCGCTGTTCTATATGACGGAGACATTTGCCTCGGTGGCGGTCTCATCAACCATACATATTACAAAGGCAAACAAACGGACTAATTTGCATTATTGTCACAATTTAATATTTTCCTCGTGTAATGCGAGGATTTTTTATTACAATAAAATAGAGGGAACAATTATGAAATTGTTGAGAAAACTTCTAGGTATTTTGCCTATTCTTGTCATTGGCTTTACGTTACTTTTGGCGTTCGTCACATTTTGTTTAGGCTTAGGAAAAGTCATTGTTTACCGGTACACGGATTGTTTAAGTGGCAGCTCTTGCTATACGGCAACTTCTTATAAATCCGTTTATTTTGATGATTATTATGTTGAAAACAATTTGTGGGCCGGAAATATGCTTTCCATTTTTGCATTTTTGTTATTAGGTGTTTCGCTAGTCTTTACCATTTTGAATTTATTCAATAAAACCGCTAGAGGTTCTTGGTTATTACTTGCGGGTATCTTTACATTCGTCGCCCAATTCTTCTTTATGGCGCGTCCAATTATCTTGGTTAATATTCGAACAAGCGAAGGCATAGGAGATGCTTTCGAAGCGTTTAACTGGATTACCTTTGGTTTTTCAACACTAATTTGGTTTAACTGTATTATCTTATTTGTTTTAAATAAAACACTCTTCAGAAAAGTCCTTGCTGGTGAACAACCAAAGCAAGAAAACAAAGAAGAGGCAAAACAAGTTGTCGCTGAACAACCAAAGCCAGTTGAAGAAAAGGCTGATGATGGATGGTATTGTCCAGAATGCGGCAAACACAATGTCGGTGCTTTCTGTGAAGATTGCGGCACTAAAAAGCCTGAATAAAGGAGATAAATTATGGCAGACAATAAGAAAAAAGGTTTTACTTTTAAAGAACTACCGGTCGCTTGTAAAGTTTTAAGAATTGTTTATTTGGTTTTATTCTTATCAGGAATGATTCCAATGTTAATCGGTATGATTCTCTCAATAGATAATCCGGGAGCATGGCCTATCACTCTTAGTGCCCTTGGATTTCTTATCCCCGCAATTGTCGTTGCTATTATTGAGCTTAATTTAGAAAAGAAATATAAAGCAAGTCGTGATGCTCAACAACCCGCACCAGTAGAAGAAAAGAAAACTGAACCTTCTAAAGAAGAAACTCCAAAAGTCGAACCAAAAGAAACTTGGATTTGTCCAAACTGTGGTGCAGAAATGACTGGCAAATTCTGTCATAAATGCGGCACTAAAAAACCAGAAAAAGTTGTGGCTGCTGTAGCCCCTGCCCCAGCAAAAGAAGAACCAGTTGCTGCTCCAGTAGAACAAAAGAAATCGAAAAAAGGATTAATTATCGGCTTATCAGTTGGTGGTGGTACCTTATTATTAGTTGGACTTATTGTCGGCGGTATTTTTGGTATTAGAGCCATTGCTAGATCCATTAATGGAGGCGGTGGAGATAATGATTACCTCCCATCTGATTATGTTTTTGAAGTTAAATATGGAACGGTAGACTACGAAACCGAAGATGCGTTAACAGGTTTTGTTTTTTATGGACCAGAATATAGTAACAAAGTTAGAGTGTATCATTGGTGTTACTCAAATTCATATCGTGATTATCGATTTTACGAGATTAAAGAAGGATCATTTGTATATACAAAAAGCACACAAACAATCAGTGTTTCTCTTACTGAATATCAATTTTACGGTGATGGTTGGACTGTCCATCCATATGAAGTGCCAGAGCAATTGACTTTCAAAATCAAAACAAGTGAGAAGATGATTTATAGTTCTTCAAACGTTAATGATACAGTCGTGAAAAAGGTTACCACCTTCACGAATAGTACGAGCACTAAATACACAGGATCATAAAAAAGTAAAAAATCTCCTTTGAGAAATCGAAGGAGTTTTTTTCTATTTATATAGTTTTTAACTAAAATATGTGATATTTTATTACATGCAAGAAGAGAAGCCTATTGAATACTTAGTAGCGAGCACCTAGTGGTGAAAAGGGTGTAAGGGATAAATAGGTGGGCCACTTCCCAAGATATGGCTAATCCCCATCGTTAACTGCGAAAAAGTTAATTAAGTGCATCCGCAATAGCGAATGAAAAAGGATGGTACCGCGGTAAATTATCGTTCCTTAAAACGGAACGTTTTCTTATATTTGGAGGAAAGATTATGAGAAAGATGTCATCAAGTGAAATTAGACAAATGTGGTTAGACTTCTTTAAGAGCAAAGGTCACCACGTGGAACCAGGCAGTTCTTTAATTCCGAAGAACGACCCCACTTTACTATGGATCAACGCTGGTGTCGCCGCCTTAAAGAAATATTTTGATGGAACAGAAATACCTCCAAGCAGAAGAATTACTAATGCGCAAAAATCCATCAGAACTAATGATATCGAAAATGTTGGAGATGCCACTCACTTAACATTCTTTGAAATGCTCGGCAATTTCTCCATCGGCGATTATTTTAGAAAAGAAGTTATTCCTTGGGCGGTCGAACTCTTAACAAGTGAAAAATGGTTCGCTTTTCCAAAGGAAAAATTATATATGACCTATCATCCAGATGATTTAGAAACAAAGAAGTGCTGGATGGATGCTGGTATTGAAGAAAGCCATTTAATTACCAAAGAAGATAACTTCTGGGAAATCGGTGAAGGCCCATGTGGTCCTGATACCGAAGTCCATTTTGACCGCGGTGAAAAATACGATCCAGAAGGTGTGGGTCTCAAATTATTAATCGATGATTTACCAAATTCAAGATTTGTGGAAATCTGGAACATCGTCTTTTCTCAATTCAATAGTGAAATTGGTAAACCAAGAAGTGAATATAAAGAACTTCCAAACAAGAACATCGATACCGGTGCTGGTTTAGAAAGATTTACAGTGGCGATTCAAGGCACAGATACCGTCTATGAAACAGACTTGTTCTGGCCAATCATTGAAAAGACACAAGAAATCTGTGGTAAAAACTACGGTTGCAATATGCGCGCTTTTAGAGTTATTGCTGATCACATTAGAACCATCACCTTTGCTTTAGCAGATGGGGAAATGTTCTCTAATGAAGGCAGAGGCTACGTTTTACGTAGATTATTAAGAAGAGCGGAACGCTATGGCAAAGTCTTAGGTATCAACAAACCATTCTTATATGAGCTAGTGGATGTTGTTGCTGAGATTATGAAAGCTTATTATCCATATCTCCAAGGCAAGAAAGAATTCATCGCTAAGATGATCAAAGCTGAGGAAGAAAAATTCCTCAAAACCTTGGAAAACGGCGAAAGCATGCTTCTTAAATCCATTAATGGTAAGGATGAATTGTCTGGTAAAGATATGTTCTTACTTTACGACACCTTTGGGTTCCCAAAAGAACTCACTATGGAAATCTGTGAAGAAAATGGTGTTAAAGTCGATTTAGAAGGCTTTGAAGCTCTTATGAAAGAACAAAAAGAAAGAGCGAGAGCGGCACGTGGTGATCAGCAGAGTATGAACAAACAATCCAAGGATTTAATGGATTGCACTCTTAAGAGTGAATTCACTTATGGTGTCAAACCACTCAACAGCAAAGTCATCGCTTTATTCAAAAATGGTGTTAAAGTCGATTCACTTTCTGATGAAGGCGATGTCATGATGGAACAAACCACATTCTACGCGGAAAGCGGTGGTCAAGTCGCTGATACCGGTATGATGGAAAATAAAGAAGTGGCTTTAAAAGTGACAAATGTCATTAAAGCCACAAATAAACAACACTTGCATCATGTGGAAGTTTTATATGGCGAAGTCAAAGTCGGCGATGAGTTAACACTTAAAGTCGATGAACAAAGAAGAATGAGAATTATGAGAAATCACTCTTCCGTTCACCTTTTACAAAAAGCTTTGACCGATGTTCTCGGTGATCATATTGCTCAACATGGAAGTTATGTGAATGAAGAATATTCTCACTTCGACTTTAACCATTTCCAAAAAGTTTCCGCTGAACAGCTCGCCGAAGTGGAAAGAAAAGTCAATGAATGGATTGCCGAAGGCATTCCATCAGAAACTAAAGTTCTTCCGATTGAAGAAGCAAAACAAATTGGCGCGAAAGCCTTATTTGATGATAAATACGGCGATGTCGTGAGAGTTGTTTGTTTTGGCGAAGTCAGCAAAGAATTCTGTGGTGGCACACATGTCAGCAATACCGCGGATATCGGTGCTTTTGTTATCGAATATGAAGAAAGTGTCGCTGCTGGTATTAGAAGAATTCAAGCCAGAACCTCTATCGGTGCTTATGAACTCTTAAAAAAGAGAGAGACTATTTTAGGTAGAGCCCGTGATTTAGTGGGTGTCGCTTCTTATAGTGATGTTCCAACTAGAATCAACACAATTCTTAAAGAAAAAGAAGAAATGAAGAAAACTAACGAGTCATTATCTGATAAATTAGCATATCTCTCCAGTCAATCTTTAAAAGAACAATTTTTAGCTAAAGATGGTGTTCATCTCTTAGTCAGTTACCTAAAAGGTAATAAGAGAGATAGCCTCTTATCATTACTTGATAATTTGAAGACTGTTTATAACGATTATCTTATCGTCTTAATCGGTGAAGAAAATGGTGGACTTCCAATTATTGTTTCCGCTTCTAAAGCTGCGAACGAAAAGGGCTATTTGGCCGGAAATATCGTTCGTCAAGTCGCACAAGCGTTGGGCGGCAGCGGAGGCGGTCGTCCAGATATGGCCAGCGGCGCAGGCAAAGATGCTTCTAAAGTGAACGCCGCTATCGAACTCGTGAAAGGTTTACTCAAATAATGTTAGATAGATATTTAGGCCTCGATTTAGGAACAACCACCTTAGGTATCGCTTATAGCGATGCGTTTGGTTTTGTCCACGGCATCGAAACATTTAGATTTGACCGTAATCAATATATTGTGGCCCGTAAAAGAGTGTTAAAGCTCTGCGAAGAAATGGGTATCAAAGAAATCGCAATCGGCTTACCTCTCCACTTAAGTGGCCAGATGAGCGAAATGGCAAATAATGTCATGAGATTTAAAGAAGACTTATTAAAAGAAAATCCAAATCTTATCATCAACACCGTGGACGAGAGATTAACATCTGTCACCGCAAATCGTTCCATCTCTGAACAAGGGATGAATCACAAACAAAGAAAAGAAAGTGTGGACCGTATTGCGGCCTGCATCATCTTAGATACATATGTGAGAATGAAAGGAAATTAGTCATGCTTAACGAAGAAAAACAAATTACCATCATTGATGAAGAAGGCAATGAACACTTAATGCAAATCTTATTTACCTATGATAACGAAGAAAGAGGTTTATCATACGTTTTCTTCTATAATGAAGAAAATCCTGAAGAAGTCTTCTGTATGCGCTACAACGAGAAAGGCGAGTTAGAAGATATCGAAGATCCTGATGAATATGCGGAAGTTGAAGAAGTCTTCAACGCATATCAAGAAGATCCAAAAATCCAAGAAATTAAATAGAATAATTAAATAGTAGAATTATTAAATCGTTATTTGTTATAATAACGCATGCAAAATTATTGAGGTATTACTTATTATGGGCGAAAAAACAAAACTCACCAAAGCTGGTTATAAAAAATTAGAAGAAGAACTTCGTTATTTAATTGATGTCGTTAGAGAAGACGTCAAACGTGAATTAGCCGAAGCTCGTGCACAAGGCGACTTATCCGAAAACGCTGACTACGATGCCGCAAGAGGCAAACAAGCGGAAGTCGAAGGTCGTATTAAAGAAATTGAAAACACCTTAAGCAACTGCGAAATTATCGAAGAAAACGTCAAGAGCAATCGTGTCGGTTTAGGTTCCAAAGTCTTATTAAGATATGTTGAAACCGGTAAAGAAGCCGAATACATGATTGTCGGTTCTATCGAAAGCGATCCATTCTCTGGCAAGATTTCTAACGCTTGCGCATTAGGCGAAGCAATCCTTGGAAAAACCGTCGGCGACATAGTCGAAGTCAAAGCCGGAAAGACTTATAAAGTTGAAATTTTAAGAACTGGTACAAAATAATTTAAGTTTTTTGACAGTAATTTACGAAAATCCCCCTCTTTAAATAGTAGGAGGATTTTTTATGTATAAAATCATTATCGGCGTCGTTATTGCTGCTGCAGTGATCATTATTGGATTCATGATTATTGATCCAAAAGTGAACAACAATAACGCCAACCAAACCCCTCAGACCACAGAGACTAACAGTGGCAACACCTACACAATTGAAGGAGAAGTTAATAAACCAGGTACTTATGTCTTCTCTGATAACATCACAATGGGCGATTTAATCCAAGCTGGAGGCGGAACAACTAATAATGCGGATTATCTTGCCTTCTTTGAAGAAAGCCCTCTTACAGCGGGCAATACGTACTATATCGCGAGTAAGTACGACATGACGGATGTATGCAACAATCAGGAAATTGCGAAAGTTAATATCAACGCAGATGACGCGAATACTTTAACAAGTATAAATGGTATTACTTCCTCAATTGCTAGTTCCATCGTCAGCTACCGCACAAGCAACGGTGTCTTTAAGACCATTGAACAACTCACGGAAGTATACGGAATCGGTAACGCAACTTATCGTAAGATTAGAAACTTTGTGACTCTACACGCGTGATAATCTTTCTCCTCTTCATCTGCTTTTGGATTGGGTTATCTTTTCGTTATCAAATCATTATCTTTTCTATCGCTATATCATCAATCATATTTATTATCTTTTATAAATATAAAAAGAAGTTTGGTTTAATAGCGATTGGTTTAACCCTGTTTGGAGTGGGAATCAGTTATATCAAATTCGATTTCAAAAAAGAAACCTATAGTGGAATCGTTATAGATTCTCACTCCAATTATTTCATCATGCTTTCAGGAGCAGAAAGGCTCTATGCATATAGCAAGGAAAACCCGTATGAAATAGGAGACTATCTTTCCATCACGGGAGAAAAAGAGGAACTGAGTTTTACTACATTAGAATCACAATTCGATTTTAAGGACTACTTAAATAAGAAAGGCATCTATTATTCTTTAAAAGCAAGCAAAATAGAGGTTAAATTTTCTAACCCCATCAGAATTAGAGAAAGAAGGGAGAAATTCCTCAATCATTTTTCAGAAAGTCAAAAATCTTTAATTAACGCATTGCTGTTTTCTGTTAATGATCATGACGACACTTTAGAAGATATGGATAGCCTCCACTTAGCAAGATTAGCTAGTGCGACAGGCATCTATATCTATGCATATTTGCATCTATTTAGTTTCATTCTTAGTTATTTCATCAAAGATAAACGATTGAAAATTATTTCCGTTGTTACTTTGCTACCATATGCGATATTCACCTTCCCCAGATTCACAGTTATGAGGATTCTTCTTATGGAGATTTTGTCATACATTAACGAAGCATTTTTGGATAAGAAATTCAAACACCTAGAAATAGTGGCGGTCTCAGGATTTTTCTTTTTGATAATAAATTATCATTTAGCATACCAAACCAGCTTTATTATTGGTTATTCAATGCCTTTTATGATATTTGCGATAAGAGATGCGGGTCGACAATATAAACGCTGGAGAGGAAAGATTTTTCAAATGGTAATGGTCTATCTATTATTCATTCCATTTGAACTTAAATTCTATAACGGGATTAATCCATTATCATTAATTATTCAATTTATGTTCACGCCGCTTTTTATCTTTTTGGCGGTACTATCCTTGTTATGCTTTTACGGGGTTCCTTTTTATGCGGTTGTAGATCTTTCTGGAAAAGGCGTTTCTAACCTTTTGGGATGGCTAGGAAAGTTAGCTTTTCAAATTAATGGTCCACCCTTAAATGCGTGGATAATATTGCTGTTTGTGGTTGTCTTTTTGTTATATTGCTATTACAAGAGTGTAGGTTTTATTCCTATCTATCGTTGGATTGTTGGTATCTTTGCTTGCGGGCTAACTTTATACTGCGTTCCAATTAATAATTTTATTTCTGCGGAAGTGGCGTTCATCAATGTCGGTCAAGGCGACTCGTGTCTAATCAGAAAGGGCACAACAACCGTGATGATTGATACAGGTGGTTTAACATATACAGACATCGCTAAAGAAACGCTGATTCCATTTCTTCAAAAGAAGAGAGTCTATAACATCGATATGGTTATCACAACTCACAATGATTTTGACCATTCCGGAGCATTAGATTCTCTTAAAGAGAATTATCATGTTAAAAGAGTAGTGCAAGATGCCACAGCTTTTCCGATAAATATCGGCGGGATTACTTTCAACAATTACAACAACCACACAACTAGATATTCCGAAGATAACGACAAATCTTTAGTAGTGGGTTTCTCTCTTATAAACAAAACTTTTCTCGTCATGGGCGACGCTCCAAAAGAAGTGGAGAAAAGTATTATAAAAGAGTATCCGAATTTAGATTGTGACATCCTTAAAGTTGGGCATCATGGATCCAAGACTTCAACATCCGAGGAATTTGTGAAACTTGTTACTCCTGAAGAAGCCATCATTTCTTGTGGAATAAATAATAAATACGGTCATCCTCATAAAGAGGTCGTCGATATTTTAAAGAGAAATCAGGTAGTTATAAGAAGAACTGACACGGAAGGAACAATTACCTATTCGAACTACATTTGGATGTAGTTTTTGAGTGAATTCTTTGTATAATAGTATTGATATGATTCACCTTGTATATAGCAATCAGAGTTCCGAAATTAAAAAGGTCATAAAAGCCATCGCTAAACAATCTTTGCCAGAACGCGATGACATGAATTTTGTCCGCTACGACGGAAATAATACTTTGGTGCAAGAAATTGTCGATGATGCGAATTATGTCCCATTGGGATATGACAAAAAAGTGGTCGCTGTCGATAATTGTTATTTTTTGATGAAACCAAAACCAAGAAACAAAATTGAGTCTGACCAAAACTATAAAGAACTCTTCGAATACTTAAGGCATCCAAATCCTGATTGTGACCTGATTTTGACCGTCCCAACCGCAGAAATCGACACAAGTGGGGAATTATTCAAACTCCTCAAAGAAGTCGCTAAAATCACGGAAATTAAAGATCCAGACGCTAAAGAGTGGAATCAATATGTTCGTGCGACAGTTGCTGACTATATCAAAAAGAATCCAAACTGCCGTATGGATAACGATGCTTTAATGGAACTCACTAACAGAACAAGTGGAGATATTCCTTTATTAAGGAATAGTGTTATCAAATTATTCTTATATAAAGAACACGTTCGTTATGAAGATGTCATTTTGATGGTGGCAAGGCCCCTTGAAGAGAACGCCTTCCAAATCTTCAATCATTTATTAAATAAAGAAAACGAGAAAGCTTTAGGTATCTTTAGAGACCTCGCAGTTTTCGATTCTAATATTTCAATTACTTTAATCAGCATGCTCGGCAATCAATTTAGATTATTGAATCAAGTTGTCTTCTTATCTAAGAAAGGTATGGACAATGATTCTATCGCTGCTGAATTAAAAATCAAACCAATCCGCGTGCAAATCTTAAAGAGACAAACTTATGCGATGAGCGAAAAGGCTATTCATCGTACATTGGATGATTTGTTCAACCTCGATTTGCAAATTAAAAGCGGCCTTGTCGACCGCTTCTATGCTTTTGAACTATTTTTGATTAATTTCAAAAGGGACTAAATAATTTAATTATTTAATAGAATTAACTAAACGTTGTAATTCGCCTTTTTGTCTAGCGGCGGTATTTTCGTGTTGAATACCATCACTGACGGTCTTATCGATAAGACGGAAGGCTTTGGCTAATAATTCTTCAGCCTTGGCTAAGTCTTTTGCTTCAACTGCTAATCTGACTTTCTTAGCGGCAGTACGGACTGCACTCTTGGCAGATGCGTTTCTTTGACGAGCTTTTTCGTTTGTACGATTACGTTTAATTTGGGATTTTATGTTTGCCATAATTTACCTCTCTTCTATTGAATATCGTTAGATATGTTATCAAATGCACCAAAATAATTCAATTATTTATTTTTAGGAGCTTTCTTTGCTGGTGCTTTCTTAGCTTTTTTATCCTTTTTTGGTTCGCCCATTTTCATCTTTGCAACTTCGTAAACGAAGTCATTGACGGATGTCATTTGGCCGGATAATAAGGATTCTGGGAATTCAATACCGAAATGTTCTTGGACATCTCTAATGAGTTCAACATAACTCATTGAATCGCCACCCAAGTCATTGATCCAGTGAGCGTCATCTTCAATCTTAAATTCTGGAAGAATAAGAACTTCACTGAAGATCTTTCTCATTGGTTTTAAGATTTGCTCGATAACTTCGGGATCAAAACCTTCAAAGTTCTTGGTGTCTTTCTTGTTATCGATTGGCAAGTATTCGCGAGAACCTTCTTCAAGCGCTTTCTTGATAATGAAGCGTTTGACCTTCATGTTGTTCGCGAGTGGGAGTTTACCTCTGGAGAGGAAGATGCCGTCGATTTTTACCTTATGTGGCAAGTTAGGCATAATCTCTTCGACTTGCTTTTTGATTTCTGCGATGTCTTCATCTGTGACCTTGTTATCAAGTTCTAAGACAAGAGCAATCTTTTCAATATTATTGTGCTCAGGTGAGTAACCCAATACGCATAAGTGCTGGACACATGGTAAATCCTTGAAATAAATTTCAAGTTCATCTGGGAAGATGTTTTCGCCATCTGGATTGATGATGATGTCTTTGATACGGCCTTTGAGGTAGTAACCACCGGTCGCGTCTTTTTCGGCGATATCGCCTGTGCGGAAGTAACCATCTTCGGTTAATGTTGCTGGTTGTTCAACACCGTTAATGATTTCACGGACGTGGACGGTTGGAGATTTAACTAATAATTCGCCAGTTTTCGCGCCGCCTTCAATCTTGTATTCGACACCGTGAAGTGGGCGACCTATGCGACCTTTTAATCTCACTAAGACATCTGCTGATAATTCAACAGATGTAACACCGATTTCAGTCATGCCATAACCATCATATAAGTTATAGCCGAGACCATTGATCTTTGTTAATGTTTCTCTGGAGAGGAATCCGCCACCAGAAATACAGAATTTAACTTTGTTACCTAATAGTTTGTTTTGGACAACGTCTCTTGCGGCAGCAGAGGCAGCGATACCGGCTTGTTCCTTATCGATCTTGCCGGTGTTATAGCCGATCATCTTATCGAGAATCTCAACTTTCTTTTCACCTTCAAGGGCAGCCTTACGCATGATGGATAGCGCCAAGGAATCCCAGAATAATGGGACGCTGTAGACGTGTGTGATACCAACTTTTTGACAGATATATTGAATATCGCTTGGTGTATTGCTGGCTGGGAAGACTAAAGTCTTACCATAAAATGTGTACCATAAGAAGACGGCCACGAAACCAAAGATGTGATGGAATGGAATCATGGCTAAGATTTTCACTTTGCCCATCTTATCTGGATACATGATATCGGCAGTTTCTTTACCCATATCTAAAGAACAGCAGATTTGGCTGACGAGGTTTTCGCCGTTGAAAACCATTAATTTGACATCACCGGTCGTACCACTGGAAGAGAAAATAACTTCGTTCTCCCATGTTGGGGTGAATGAATAATGAGATTTCACATCTAACAAATCAGCGATGGAAACCTTTAAGAATGGATATTGATTGTTATCATCAGTGATGATAGCGCGAGCTTTGCTCATTTCAGCAACGTGAATGGTGCCTTCTTTAGAAGTCTTAGCGTCAATGAGGAGTGGTTTGTAACCACACATAAGGATGGCCCAGAAAACTTCACACCAATGTGGGGAGTTTTGACATTTAAGAATGATTGGAACATTCTTTGGTTGTTGAATGAGATATTGGGATAATGCGCTTGCTAACTCGTAGGAGTGTGAGCGTAATTTGTTGTAACGATAATGTTTTAATTTTCCTTTGTGGTTGATATATTCAACTGCAATTTTTCTGACATTTCTCTTCATTGTGAGATTGAAGATGTCTTCCATTCTTTTTGAAGTCTTTAATAAGAGTTCAGCGGAGGAGAGAAACTCAGTTACTTTTTCTAAATTAGTAGCCATATTTTTTTACCTTTCGTATGTAGTTTATCTTTTAGATAATAATTCTTCGATAGTGTGGAATTCGACTTTGACTTCTTTTTCATCAATGTCGAGGATCGCATATGAGGCGTCATACTTGTCTCTTGCGAAACTAATGGAGCCAGGATTGATACAAACGATTCCTTGCTCAATACTATATTTTCTTATATGTGTGTGTCCATATGCAAATATTTTTACGTTATACTTACGCAAGAGCTCGCTATTTGGGAGCGGGCGATGTTGCACAAACATATTACCATAAGGTGTGGAAATGACCAAATATTCTGGATAATCCCAGGAATAGTCGCAATTACCTTGAACTGCGCGATATGGATATAACGAAAACTCGTCGCTTTCAGAATCGCCACAGTGAACATAGAGATCCATCTTTGGATATTGTTTTAATAACAAGTTAAGAGCTTCGTTATTACCGTGAGAATCGCTCACTAACAAAATTTTCATACACTTAAATAATATATTATTTCGTAAAAAGAGGAAAAGGAATTATAATAAGGCGTATGGATAAGAAAAGTTTGCGTTTAATATTTATGGGAACCCCCGAAATCAGTGCTTATGTTTTTGAAGCGATGATTGAAGCTGGATATCAATTTGTAGGTTGTATTGCTCAACCGGATAGACCAGTTGGAAGAAAGGGTGAACTCGAGAAGGTTCCGACGAAAGTGGTGGCGGAGAAATATAATATTCCCGTTTTTCAACCTGTGAAAATACGCAAAGACTACGAATTTGTTAAAGAATTAAAACCAGATGTCATCATCACCTTAGCGTATGGACAAATCGTTCCACAAGGATTATTGGATATTCCAACCAAAGGTTGCATCAACTTACACGGGTCACTTTTGCCTAAATATAGAGGCGCTGCGCCTATTCAATATGCGCTCATTAATGGCGATAAAATTACAGGCATGACTCTCATGCAAATGGTAGCGGCTATGGACGCCGGTGTCATGTACGCTAAGAAAGAAGTCGTCATTGATGATGAAGATAACGCCACAAGCTTATTCAAAAAGATGGCGGTGGCCGCCAAAGAACTCATCTTAGAGAGCCTTGAAGACTATGTCTTAGGCAACATAAAAGGCGAAGAGCAAGATGAATCTCAAGTTAGTTTCTGCCCAACCATTAAACCAGAACAAGAACGCTTAGATTTAAACTTGAATGTCAATCAAATACAAGGATGGATAAGAGGCTTATCTGAACATCCAGGTGCCTACTTTATGTTAGAAGGCAAAAAACTAAAAGTTTTTAAATCACAAGTTTTGAATAATATTGAAGATCATCCAGTGGGAGAAATCGTGGAAGCGGATAAACGTGGATTCGTCATCCAACTTAAAGGCGGCCAATTATCACTTCTTGAAGTCCAAAAAGAAGGAAAGAATAAAATGGACTACAAATCCTTCATCAATGGCAATCAAGGCTTGTTAGGTAAGAAAGTGGACTAGTATTTACTAGTCTTTCTTAATAAATTTATGGAGAAAACCTTAACTTTATCAGTCCATCAACTCGTGGATTTCTTATTAAGAAGCGGTGACATCGATAACCGCGTTTTTAATCGTTCCTCAATGACTGAAGGAAGCCGTCTCCATACAGTTTATCAATCACAACAGGGTTCTGATTACTTAAGTGAGTATCCATTACAACATCGCTTTGTCATCGGAGGAGTGGACATCACTCTTCAAGGAAGAGCGGATGGCATTCTGAAAAGAAAAAATGGTGAATATTTAATTGATGAAATCAAAACAACAGTTGAAGAATTAGAAATCTTTAGAAATGATAATTTTGAATGGCATATCGGGCAAGCGAAATGCTATGCATATCTTTTCGCTTTAGAACAAAATCTCAACTCTATTGGTGTTCGTTTAACATATATCCGTCAAGGCAAAGAAAAAGAGAAGAGAATCGAAGATTACTTCTTTTTAAGAAGCGAGCTAGAAAGTTACGTCTATTCATTATTTGAAGATTATCTCGCTTTCTATAACATCATTTTTAGACACATAGAAAAGAAAAACGAGACTATTCAAGATTTAGATTTCCCATTCGAGAAATATCGTCGTGGTCAGCGTGATTTAACTAAATATTGCTACGCCATCGCGAAGAATGGTGGAAGGTTCTTTGCAGAAGCTCCAACTGGCATCGGTAAAACCATGTCGACGCTTTTCCCATACATTAAGGCGAGCATCGAAGATAGCGAGACTAAAATCTTTTATTTGACCGCAAAAACATCTGGTAAAGAAGCAGCGTATAACGCTATCGAATTATTAAAAGCTCAAGGTTTAGAATTAAATGACATAGTCATAACTGCAAAAGATAAAGTCTGTTTCTGCAAAGGCTGTGCTTGTAACCCAGATGAATGCCCATATGCGAGAGGCTATTACAACAAAATCCAAGGAGTTTTGAATTATTCATTGATGAATTACACAACCTTCGATTTAGAAACCATCACAAGCATAGCTAGAGAAAATGAAATCTGCCCCTTTGAATTTGAGTTAGATCTGTCTTTATTCTGTGACGTCATCATCTGTGATTATAACTATATGTTTGATCCAATTTCATATATGAAGAGGTATTTCGATGAAGACGCCTCTCATCACTTAGCGTTAGTGGATGAGGCTCATAACTTAATCGATAGATCAAGAGACATGTATAGCAGCACGATAACATATCAATCTTTTTTGGATGCTAGAAAGTCTGTTAGACACAGCAAACATGTCAGGCTCAAGAGGGCGTTAGCAAAGCTAAAGAAATTATTTGATAATTTAAGTGAAGGCTTAGAACCAGGACCACACATATTAGATGATTATCCAGATGAGTTGTATTCTGTTCTGAATTATTTCATCGAAACCTGCCAAGACATCAACAAGAACGAACATCAAGAGATGACCAAAGAACTTCTCGATTTCTATTTGGACGTAAACGAGTTCTTCAAACTCAGCGATTTCTATGGCGATAAATATATTTTATATTTAGATGTTCTCATTGATTCCGTCAACATCCGTTTATTGTGCCTCGATGCGAGTTCGTATATCGCAAGAACCATCAGGCAAATCAAAGGTGTCACATTCTTCTCTGCGACTTTACAACCGATTGACTACTATATAGACACTTTGGGAGGCAATAAAGTAGATGATCCACGCATCATTCTTCCATCTCCGTTCCCAATTAACAACTTAAGAATCTTAGTGGCTCCAAAAGTTTCAGTGAGATGGAAAGATAGAGATAAAACCTATAAAGAAGTGGGTGAATATATTAAACACTTTATTAATAATAAAGTTGGTAATTATTTTATCTATTCACCTAGCTATGAATATATGGACCATTTGTTAGAAAATATTGACCTTGAAGATGTTGATATTTTTGTGCAAACCAAAGATATG